>Ga0307471_100000072_pt1 | contig 44989 bp, 62 predicted proteins | sample atmos_gasesAM3C__2_FD_204566 | JGI IMG/M metagenome (GOLD analysis project Ga0307471, IMG submission 204566) | Hardwood forest soil microbial communities from Morgan-Monroe State Forest, Indiana, United States - atmos_gasesAM3C_515 | ecosystem: Environmental > Terrestrial > Soil > Temperate... | reverse complement strand
TGAGTGTGGGCAGGTAGCTGAGCCAGAGGATGTGTACTGTGGCTATTGCGGTCGACCTATGAAGGATGGTGTAGAGCATGTGGCAGCGACTGAGACAGAGCTTGAAGAGGCAGCGCTTGGACCACTTACTAGCGATAATCCCTCTGATAATCTGGATAGCCCTGGCAGGGAGCCTGCTAGCGTGGAGCCTGTTCCAGTACCTGGCCCTCGCCCTAAGCAGGTAGGTATGCCCATTATCAGTGTAGGGATGTTCAAGTGAGGACGAGATGATCAACAGTTTCAGGGGTAGGTATACGTTTCTGTCCAATTTCTTTGGCAGCCCGGTGATCCATGAGAACATACTCTACCCGTCAGTGGAACATGCCTATCAGGCAGCCAAGTTCCCCCCTGAGGAGCGAGAGCAGTTTACATCTCTCAGCATGAGTGCTGGCGGTGCCAAGAAGAAGGGGCATGGGGTAGGGGGCCCCGACTGGAGAACTAAGACTCTGCCGCTCATGACAATGCTAGTGCGCCAGAAGTTCTCCATACCTACCCTCAGAGAGTTTCTGCTGGATACTGGAGATGAGGACCTGTGTGAGGGCAACTATTGGCATGACAACTTCTGGGGGGATTGTAACTGTGGCAGGCCTGAGTGTGCAGGGGCAGGGCTCAACCATCTTGGTAAGATTCTTATGCAGGTTCGCAAGGAGGCACGAGGATGAAGTATCAAATGAAGGCCTACACCCCTGATGGAGTCAAGGTCCTGGTAGAGTTCAATGATGTGACATCCATAGAGATGGTCCCAGGAGCACCTGGAATGGTCGTCCTGCAAGGCAAGGATCACATGGTCGGGTTGATAGTTATCATATCAGGGACCTGGCTAGAACTTGTCCCGGAAATCATACACTAGACACCCATGCCCACGACCCTCACCATGACCCCCTCAGAAGCTGCCATAGAACTAGGGGTGCGCGTTGATGAGGTCTACCGCTTGATCAGGTCAAGGCGGCTACTGGCCAGCCGAGTAGGTAGAAGGTGGCAGGTCAACCGGGAGCAGGTAATGGCCAGAGCAGTGGCCAAGCGAGCGAGGTCCAATGGCTCTACTAGATGACATCAGGATGATGAAGATTATACTCTATCCAGTAGCTGGAGTATTTCAACTTGCCTTATTCCCTAACTGGGTAGGGATAGTCCTCTGCGGGGCATTATTCGGCCTAGCTGGCTTGAACCTAGCTCGATTGCTGAGGGGTAGCGATGGCCGATAGTGATAGCAACAATTTCGTAACCATCACCCGGCTGATCGAGATGCACGGGCCCCGTGAATGGATCAATGAAGTGCTGAAGAAGTCCTTTGTACCCATTAACGGTACCAAGGCCATCGGAGCCAAGGGGGCTTACATGCGAGGTGGGGTGGTCATGTGGAGCCCCCAGCCAGAGGAGGCTACTGATGATAGTACCGATACTGCTTCTGATGGTTCTGCTGTACGTACTGTGGCTAGCGGAGAATCAGAAATAGTAGAGCAGCCTCCTGCCCGCCCCAGATTTGAGGACACTCTGAAGTCCGAGCCAGATCGCAATAGCCCTCGACCGCTGAGGGTACCCAAGCCCACAGGAGTCAAGTAGGATGCTACATATTAAGCCCAAGGCCGACCTCATATACAGTGCCAGCAAGACCCGCAAGACCTCTAACGTCGGCCTTATAGCGCTCTACATCTATGAGAAGTACCACAAGCGCACCAGGCTCATCACCCTCGATGGTGGGGGGTATGACCCCATCATATCGCTGGTCAACGAGGGGATAGTGGTCCCCTGGTTCCCAATAGCTCGACCGAAGTTCACCATCTCGACGATTGACCTGGCCTGTCAGGGATGGTGGCCCAAGGAGCCCGATGACCCACTATCGCCGCTCATCCCACCCTCAGCAGCAGTCTGGGAGGATATCGGCTTCACAGCCGTCGAGGGCCTGACAAGTGGTGGAGATAGCTTCCTGCGACAACTGAAGGCTGACAAGGCTCACTTGAGCCAGGACCCCTCCTATACCTATGCTGAACAGGCTGTCGACGTGGAGGTTGACGGCAAGCGATCTAGCAAGACCATCAGCTACTCGGGTGGCAACCAATCCTACTATGGCAATGTCCAGGACCAGCTATATGACTTCGTGATAAAGAGCCACATGCTACCTTGTGAGAAGGTGCTATGGACAGCCCTAGAAGGCCGTGGTGAAGAGGAGGGTAGCCGAGCACCTACCTATGGTCCTGCCATTGCTGGTAAGAAGTCCATCGGCAAGGCCCCTCAGTGGTTCGGTAACTGCGTCCATATCGAGCAACTAGTTGAGAGGAAGCCTAATGCCGAGACCAAGCAGGTTGATATCGTGGAAAGGCCTGTTATGTATCTTCGTACTCATGCTGACCCTCTTACAAATATACCATTTCCTTGTGGCACGCGAGCCCCCTTTCAGTTCGCTTCTGAACTACCTAACTATCTGGACCCTCCTGATATGGCTGATCTCTATCGTCGACTCGATGTCATGACTGAGAGGATGGACGCCATCATTCGGGAGAAGAAACAGCGCGTACAGGTAGCTGGCTTTCGGGAGACTGACAAGCTAGCTGAGATCGGGGCCCAGCATGTCACCAGTCCTCCACCAGCACCGGAGCCAGTCAAGATATCTGAGGTCATGAGTGTACCAGGAACTGTATCACTAACACAGGCCCCAGCGACCCCGCAGCCAGGTAAGGTAGCATTCACTCCACCCAAGATATCCATAAAACGTCCACAATAAAGGAGAACTATAGCAATGCCTGATCTGTCAGAGCTTAACCTAAGTGAAGAAGCAACACCAGCCGTAGACTGGGATGCTCCTGAATCCGGGAGCTTCCCTCCGCAAGTCACACCGGGTACCTATACCCTGCTGTTCAGGATGCCCGAGTCCGAGACCAACTGGTTCGATAAGCAGGATGTTGGATTGAAGCATGACAATGGCCCCGAGAAGGGTAAGCCGCTCATGGTCAATGGAGAGCAGGTCAAGAAGTCCTTCCTCGTCATCCAGCCGGAGTTCCAGGTCATCGGTGACAAGGACGGCAATCCCTACACACCCGAGCCAGGGAGCGAGTTGCCAGTTATCCGCTTCCAGAAGTTCAGCTTCTTCAAGAACGACAACATGCAGATATCGTTCGGCGCTGAGCTACTCAGGTCGATAGGCATCCGCATCTCCGGTGCCATGACTCCAGCCGCCATTCGTGACGAGGTTCGGAAGGTCAACGGGCAAGTCACGCTCAAGGGTGAGATAGCCTGGGAGACCTACTTCAAGAGTACTGAGACCAGGGTCAGCACTGTGGCCAGGGTCAAGCGAGGGGAGATCAAGTGGCCCCGGTCGGCTGACGGCAGCTTCGATCCCATGGTATCGAACCCCAAGAATCCCAACGACCAGAAGCAGTACGGGCGCGAGAAGGTCATCCGGGTCCATGCCATCTCGGCGGGGGCTGCGGCATGAGTCCATCACCAGATGAGATGATGAGTCTGGAGGCGATGGCTCAGGGACTGAGAAGGATTGAGGATGGCCCCCTGCCTACCAAAGATGAGGTATGCTTTGTCAAAGCTCGTTCCAGGGGCCAGCAGACCTTCACCCTCGTCGCTCAGGACATCACCGCGGCCAGAACGATAATGTTCTGGCTCATGGAGAACATCGAAACTGCTCCCGATGAGAAGCTGCGGGATGCGTTCGAGGATGCCCTGAGGATGCGACATTATGGCAATCGCAGGTATGCAGATTGACCATGACGATCTCGGAGAGGGAAAAGCCGACGCAACTGGTTATGGCCGTCAGCCAGGGCCAGCAATGGTCGAAAATGTGCCATAGGAGCGCCATGGGGTAATCCCGTGCATGGGTAATCCCGCGTGGAATGCATGGGTAATCCCGTGGAAGTTGATCAATCGACTATCGGCAGACGCCAAGTGGGGCAACGGCCCACCGAAGTCCGGGATAGAAACTTAACTCTGTCAACGGCCCCGGAGGCAAATCGGTTGGTCAGCGGGGGTTGCGGCTTAACCTCCTTTCCTCTAAGTTTCAGCAGCAGCAGCCTGCCCATGCTGTGGGTGAGGAGAAGAGGAGTCACCTTCTCAGGCTGCTGCTGCCATCGAGGTTGCTGCTGATGAGGGTAGCTCAATTGGATAGAGCGCGTGGCACCGGGCGTTCTTGCTTCCGGCGGGGCAAATGTATGCCGGTTGTAGCCGCACCGGACCACGAGGTTGCAGGTTCGAGTCCTGCCCTTCATCAGTGGCAGCATATCGCGCACAATCGGGCACCACTCTCTGGTAAACTGATTAGCACTGGCCTTAGAGAGCTAAACACCCATACCGTGCATTGGCTCTCGCAATCAGGCCTCAGTTGTCAGCCACCTGGGGGGCCGGTGCCCGACCTCTAAAGGCAACCATGAACATTGACAGACTTGTCCTGAATGAGCGTGAGGTAGAACAAGAGTATGGATTCACCATTCCATACCTTCGACGGGCTCGTAGGAAGCGACAGGGACCAAGATTCCTCAAGATCGGGAAGCTGGTTCGTTATCGTCGCAAGGACATAGAAGCATACCTCGACGCTCATAAGGTGGAAACCAGGCCTTGACAGATCACCAGGTTGTACTTAATAATCTCTATAGGCCTTAGGAGGGCCTACATCATGGCAACTGCAACAAAGGTCACCCACAGGGAAGTAATCGACTATCTCAAGGGCCTCCCGGCTGAAATGCGGGAACTCGTGCTGCAACTGGCCGAGAAGGAAATCGCCGAAGCAGAGGGCAAGAAGGCCGCTCTGAGCGCTCGACTGGCCAAGGCTCGCAAGAGCATCGGTAAGAAGAAGGCTGCTGTCGCTGGTCACGAGCAACAGAACGAGCAGGCCTCACCGGCACCGGTCACTGCTGATCCGAATGTGCAGCGGGAAGTAGCCGAGCAGATTCCGGCTCAGCGAGGGCGTCGCGTCGGCCATCAGCACGACAATCAGGTGATGGCTGCGGCGGTGGAGTAGGCATGTCACCATCGCAGGCCGTAGTCGTGCAGCGGGACTCAGACCATCACCGAGGAGGATTCACCTGCCGTGACTGCAACCAGACATTCAACACTGGCAAGGAGTTCTCCGATCACTTCACCCGCAATGTCCGTGATGATGGCAAGCCAGGGATATTCATCACTGGATGCCAGAATCCATATCCCCCAGCACCATCACCGTCAACAGTGTCCCCAGCCTCGGCAGCCTAGTCAGCCTTAGAGGGGGAGGAGCCAGATGACAACTGTACCTGCGTTCCCCTCCTCCCCCTTGCCGACCTTCCCAGAAGGCCCCCTGTGTGGGGACTGTCCCAATCGCCATAACGGTCGCCGCAGGATACTCCCTGATGGTACTGGATCATCGGGCATCATGATTGTAGGGGACTCGCCGTGGAAGCAAGAGATTCTAGCTGGGAAGGTATTCGCTGGGTCAGCCGGGTGGTACCTAAACGAGAAGGTCCTGAGGCGACTGGGGATTGACCGTCCCACGTTGACCATTGCCAATTCGATGTGGTGCCAGCCACCTCATCTGGGCTGGACCGACCACCCCGAGCGATATCCCGAGTCCCAGCGAGCCCTCAATCACTGTGCTCCATATCTCGATGAGCTAATCGAGCAGCGGCGACCCAAGGTACTAGTAGCTCTGGGCAAGGTGGCCATGAAGAGGCTGCTCAATACCCCACCTAAGACCACCCTGGAGCAGCGCCACGGCTATGTACATGAGGGGCCATGGGGCATTCCCACCATAGCTAGCTTCCATCCGTCATACTTAATGCAGAACCATCACAAGTTCTGCCCCAGCTTGTTATTCTCGCTGCGTCGAGCCCAGGAGATCGCCAGTGGAACATATCGACCTACTCCCCTTAAGCTGGTTACTGATCCCAGCCCAGATGAGGCTCGTCGATATCTCGCTGATCATCTGGTTCGTCATGGTGGTCGGTTTGACCTACTGCTGGTGGATATTGAGACACCCGAGAGTGACAAGGTGGATGAGGAGGACCTGGAGGAGGCTGGGCTGAGCTATGAAATCACTAGAGCCGGATGGTCCTGCTGCGACAATGAGGGGATCAGTTTCCCCTTCCGAGAGCCCTACACAGCCATCCTCCAGGAGGCAATCAATCATGCTCACACATTTGCGGAATGGGCAGACAATCATTTTGACTCCCGACGACTTAGAGCAGCTAGCATTGACATTCCCGGACGGGTACTTAGTGGCATGTGGGCGTGGCACTTCTTACAGTCAGACCTGTTGAAGGGGCTTGGGTTTGTCGCTCCATTTTATTATTCAGGACCCCCTTGGAAGCATCTATCAGGGATCAATCAGCCCTTCTACAACGCCTGTGACCAAGTCATCGGCAGGCTGTGTACGACGGGTGCTATCCAGGCTCTTAGGCAAGAAGGCAGGCTAGACAGGTTCCTTAGACACTGTGTTGATGCTGACCGTATATATGTCAGGATGGGCCACGAAGGGGTGCTGATCGACCGGCAGCAGCGGGGCAGGTACGTTAAGGGTGAGGTGTACGAGGGCTTCATGGGGACAATCGGCAAGGACCTCGATGACCTCGACGCCCGCTTACAGTCAACAGTCCCCCCTAATGTGAAGCCCATTGCTCGCTGGAAGAAGCCCCCCAAGGACATGACCGGGGTGACCGAGATCGAGCGCGACAGCCGTGTGAGTGCCCCCGAGATGGATTACAAGGCTGCCATGGCCATGGTCGTGGCGGCCAGGAACACTGTCACCGAGAAGGAGTACAAGGCTGCTCGTAAGCGGATTAATGACCTCAAGAACCCTTATAAGTACATGAAAGTGCTACCTTTCAATCCTGAGTCGAGTGATCAGGTCGTAGACCTCATGTATGCTCTCAATCTGAAGCCACCTCGGAAGAAGGGTGCCGCTGAAGGTGATGATGATGCTGAGACCACCGAGGCCAAGTACCTCAGGCGGTTCGCCAAGAAGCACAGGATATTCCTGGACATCTTGGAGCATCGCAAGAGGACCAAGCTGATCACAGGCTACAACTGGACTCTTGATGCTGAGGGAAAGGTACACTACACTATCGGATACCATCCCTCTACCCTTCGCAAGTCTATGCGGAACTACAACCTTCAGGTCATCCCCAAGCGCTCAGACCTGGCCGACGAGTTCTGCAAGATGATCATCGCCCCGCCAGGGCACTACATTGTCAGCAGTGACGCCTCGGCGATAGAGGCAGTGCTGGTGGGGTATGATGCTGGCAGCGAGCGATACATCAAGCTGGCCAAGGCTGGGCTCCATGGCTGGACTACCCTAGCCTATCATGGCCAGTTCCTCCCCTTCGACATGCCCTTCGACGAACTAAGGAAGCTATGTAAGAAGGCTAAGAGGGACTATCCTCTCGATTACGAGGTCCTGAAGCGAGTCGGTCACCTCAGCAACTACATGGGCACTCCTGAGAAGATATGGGAAGAGTATCCAAACGAGTTCCGTGACGTAGCCCACGCTAAGCAGCTTCAGGACTTCATCTATTCAACCGAGCCAGGTAAAGAGGTACGGACTTGGCAGCACGTCAAAATGATGATGGCTGCTGAGAAGCGGCATCTGCTCAACCACTTCCAATACAAGCACTACTTCTATAGTGTATTCAAGTGGGACAACAAGAAGAAGATGGACGTGCTCGACGATGACGCCAAGAGAGCAGTGGCGTTCGTGCCTCAGAGTGACGCGAGTGCTATCCAGACTGAGGTGGTACTGCGACTGGTTGAGGGGTACGACCGGCTGCTCGATTACCTCAGATTGGTTGTCCACGACAGCATCATGATGGTTGTACCCGAGCGGGATGTGGAGTATGCTGCTACCGCGCTACACGTCGAGATGACCCGCCCGATACCCGAGCTACCGATGAAAGATGGCTCGCTGCTGTCGATCGGTGCTGAGACCTCTTGTGGGCAGAACTTCGGTAGGTATGATGCTGAGACTAATGCAGCAGGTATGAGGGAGATGCAGGTTGTGGAGGAGGCTGCTTAATGGACCCGGTGATACTGAAGGGGTTGCTAGAGACCTATGCTAGGACTGACGCTGATCCGGTAGAGGTAGCGCTTGGACTCTCTCAGGCCAGGTCCATCCTGCTGACTGAGGACAATAGCAGCCTCATCCCTATGCCGTCACAGTTTGATCTGATGATGAGTGATATGACCTATTACGGTGACCTGTGGCTGCCTACTAACTATGTGAATCTAAAGATCCTACACGGACTAGGGTGGATCAGTGCCCACGCATCCTTCACGGACGTAGCCGATCCAGAACCAGCCCCAGCCGAAGAGGATTACGAGGTCAACCTGACCGAGCCACTGGTCGGCTGGAGATGGTGGCATGTCATCAAGCTCAAGGACGAGAAGGGACGGCATAATGGCAAGGTGATTCTGTCGTCGATCAATATTGAGGACTACTGGCCCTACCTGATACCACTTATGGCCCAGTGTGACCCTATTAGAGCCAGGGGATGTAAGAAACCTCCTAATGACAACTGTACCTGTGGAATCTATGCCCTAGATGGTGGCAGGGAGTACTCAACCCCCAACGACGATTCGTGCATCATTGGTGAGGTCTACGGTTGGGGCCGCTACGTCCGTGGCAACAAGGGCTGGCGAGCGCAGTGGGCCTACCCCAAGAGCTTCTACCTGTCACAGCATCAGGTCGAGTTGATAGAGCCCCTGAAAGCCTATCGAGTGCCGATAACGATTGCACAACCGTTGACAATCTACGACCCATCTGAGGATGGGTATGACAACTATGAGAACTCCAGAAGAGAGATTTTGGGAGAAGGTCAATAAGGACGGCCCAATCCCAAGCCATCATCAATGGCCATCCCTTAACAAGGGTTTATCTGTATAAGGGTACAAGAGCTTGTGCTATTTGTCAGGATAGAAGAAGGATCGAGAGAGCTAGGAGGGTAGGATGGATACTGGGAAGCAGACTCGCAGGGGAACCTCGGAGCCAGTGAGGAGTCCAGTCCCGAGGAAGGTTGAGCGGGAGGTTCCGGCTGAACCATCACCGGCCAAGCAACCTGTGAAGGTACCGGCATGATATCCAAGAAGCGCCGTCATGAGCGGGCCAAGTTGGCAGCTATGGTCAGATGGCATGGGTCTGTCGAGAATGGATCAATGGCACAGTACCTGTCCATCACTAAGACAGCCTTCAGAGATGGTTATGCAGCAGCCTATAAGGAGTTCTCTAGTAGGCTCCATTCGCTGTTGAAGGAGTTAGCTCCATGAGGCCAAAGCCACGCCCTGAGCCAGTCACACTAAAAGATGTTGCCTTCCTGCGTCATGAGGACTTCAAGTGCCCCAAATGCGGAGAACAGATGGTCATGCAAGCCGAGATAACAGTCTCTGAAGGTAACTTCATGATAGTCTTATCAGGTAAGCCCATTTGCTGGGAGGATGGATTTTGCAGTGAAGGAAGAGATACTATCGAGATGACCGATGCTGATGTCCAATGGGACATGATGATGTCTCTAGAGGATAAAGAATGGGCCAAGGACCAGCTTAAGGGCACCCTAGACTTTGTGATATCGGATTGCTTAGGGTCTTTGGAAGAAAAGATTGAGAATGTTGCCTCCAAGATATCTGATAAGATGATTGAGAGTTCCCTTGCTAGGCTCATCAAAAAGAGGCCAGTTAACGATAAAATTGTGCGAGTTGTAAGAAGACATCCATGAGTTATCGGATAAGCATCCGTCATGGTCACATGGAGTACCTTCAGGGAGGCATCATAACCACCCTCGATGAAGCAGTGAGGATAGCTAACCTCACTTTCGATAGGGTCTATGGGGCCTGGAAATCTGCTGCTAACAAACACATCAGACGAGCCCCGAAGCCCTCTGTTGTGATCTATGGGGTAGAGAGAGTCATTGAGGAGGACACCCGTGAGCCCCGAACCAGCACCATTTCGACTCAGGCCTGAAGCTGAAAAGTGGCAGGGGCTGTCGCTAGAGGACAGGCTCATGAATGCCCTCCTCGTGATAGCCATGAGATGTGACGGAGCCCAGAGCTTGGATGGAGTTGGATTTGGCAAGTTCGACGTACCCATCTACAATGATCTCGCAGCGGCCTGGGGTGACAGGGGGCTATCTGAGGGCCAGGGGCAGCAAGCCTATCACCTCGTCAGGAAGTATCGCAAGCAGCTAGAGGGGCTGGGATATGATGTCGACCTCATCCTAAAGGTGAGTGATGAAGATGGAGGGGTGGTAGAGCTAACCAGCGAATTGCCCTTCAGTGAAGAAAGTGAAGAAGTCCGATGTAGCGAACCTCCTACTGCTGTCCCTACTCATCATCGTGAAGCAGTCATCCTTGACCGTTCAGACATTTCTGGAATGGGACAGGGTGCTACCGTCCCCTGCGGGCTACTCACCGGCGCTGCTGGTACCGGCAAGACCCATGAGATTCTGCGTCGACAGGCTGAGGACCCCGATTATGGTCAAACTGTAGCCACTACTGGCATTGCTGCTATCAATCTTGGCACTATTACTATTAACAGCCTGCTGGGGTATTTTGATACTGAAAGCATGGAGGATGCCTTCAACAAGGGGCAGCTAGAGCGCCGCCTGAGAGAGCTAGCTGATACTGGGGCTAAGAACCTCATCGTCGATGAGGTATCCATGCTCGATAAACGTCAACTAGACCTGCTCTACCAGTCACTGAAGCTGGTCAATGAGCGCCGAGATTGGAAGCAGCAAGAACCACTGGGGCTCGTGCTGACAGGTGACTTCTGCCAGCTACCGCCTGTGAAGGCCGAATGGTGCTTCAAGGCAGATTGCTGGCCTCAGTTTGAAGCCAATACCACCCGGCTGACCAAGTGCTGGAGGCAGGATGACCAGAAGTTCCTGGATGCCATCAACCTCATCAGGAAGGGTGACGGTAGGGCCGGTGCTGACCTCTTGCGTAATATGGTAGAGTTCGTCCCCAATGCCCAGGTGGGATTCGACGGCACTACCATCATCGCCAAGAACGAGATGGTAGACAACTTCAACTTCACCAGTCAGAGTAGGCTAACCGGAGCCATGACCCGCGTAACCAACGAGCGCTGGGGCCGCTTGAGGTCAGAATGGAAGTGGGAGATGTTCAAGGGCAAGCGCATAGGTACCATCCCCCCTACACTGGAGCTTAAGATCGGTGCTCTCGTGATGATCCTCAACAATGACACGCCAGTATTCAGCTATGTCAATGGCGACCTGGGGCACATTGAGGACTATGATAGCACCAGGGGAATATACTATATCAAGCTCAAGCGAACTGAGCAGATTGTACCTATCGGCCCCATCGTGAGGGAGTATCAGCAGAAGGACATGATAGGCAGCGGCCTGACCAGAGAGCAGATTGACGACATCCCGCAGTACCATCCCCGTGATGAGGACCCTCCATTCGGGATAATATACTTCAATGTGAAGAAGCATCGCTACATCACAGGGGGGATCAAGTACTACCCGCTGAGGCTGGCCTATGCGTCGACTGTGCATAAGACCCAGGGACTGTCCCTGGATGCTGTGCAGATCGACTGCTACAATCACTTCTTCGGGGCCCCGGCGATGGCCTATGTGGCAATATCCCGAGCCAGGACACCACAGGGGCTACGAATTGTCGGGACTCCTGATCTGCTGGCTGAGCGGGTGAAGGTGCATCCTGAGGTACTACGATGGCTATGATGGTGCCACCAGGGCCATTCAATCCTAGCATCATGCAGACCCTTGCACTTCTAGGATGGTTCCTTGTGATGGGGATAGCAGTATTCAGCCTTGGCATATACTACAAACGTCGTGGAAGGTAGCTATATTATCCGCTTGACATCCCCATCGACGAGGTATATTGTCCCGGCTTAGGAGGCCACATGAAACTTGCAAAACTAGGATTAGCTGTAATCGCACTGCTTCTGTCAGTCACAGCCGTCCATGCCCAGGTACCCCCTACCCCACCCGAGGGCACCTACGTCATCGCAGTCGGAGCCACCTACAACACCACTGGTGGCGCTACCAACGACGGCTCAGTCGAGACAGTCGAGTATCACATCAACGACTACTTCAACGCTCGCCTGGATGCCTTCACATTCGGTGGGGGACTGCTAGCCTCAACCGGACGTGCTCAGGCTCAAGCCGCATTGTCGCATCTGGTCAAGGGCAATGAGTTCCTGGACACAGCAAGGATGCTGCCCTTTGTCAATGCCGGTGGTGGGGTAGTCAAGAATCCCTCTGGGGCTACCAAGCCAGCCTGGGCCATCGGAGCCGGATTGGATTATAAGGTCAATGACACCCTTACGATCAGGGCTATTGACTTCACCCTTCTAGGGTCAACCATCATCCCCAATGGTCACACGAGCCTGTCCAATATCAAGAATGTAGCTACAGGCATCTATCTGACCTTCCCCAGCCATCCATCGCTAGCGTTCTTGCAGAAGCGGGCGGCCCGTCGAGCAGCCAAACGCCAACGTGACCTGGAGAAGGCTCAGCGGAGACAATAGGGAGCCAGCAGCCGGTGCGACTGACGAATGCCCTCGATGTCAACGAGGGACCAATCGACATTGACCCCAGCAGTATAGAAGCTGTCCTAGAAAACTCCACTGTTGCTGGGGGCTCTGTCATCATCATGAAGAGTGGCTACCAGTACCTAGTCAAGGAATCATTCGAGATTGTAGAGAGGATGCGCCATGACGCTGGAGCTAGTACAGGGTCGTAGGCTAGGGTACATAGCTAATCCCCCTGATCACCGGGACTATCCGCTGCTACACGAGGCTACCCCTACCGAGGTCATCAGGTATGCTCTGGGCATGTCCATCCAGCCACCTAGGACCAGCAATGTGGAGTTCATGCCCCCAGTCTGGGACCAAGGCAACGAGGGGGATTGTACTGCCCATGACGGCAAGGAGACCCAGGAATATCTAGCTCGCAAGTTCCCCAGCTTCTTCCCCACCAAGTATATCACCCCGCCAGTGTTCTCGGCTCAGGACCTCTACTACAACACCCGTAAGCTGGCTGGGACCCTAGACCAAGGTGATTGTGGCGCTGATGGCCGCTCGACTGCCAGAGCCCTACAGCAGCTTGGGGTGTGTCTAGAGACTGAGTTCCCCACCATTCCAGGGCAGTTTGACCAGATACCTACTGATAGTCAGGTCGCTGCCGCCCTCAAGAACACCGGTGGTGCTTATCACGCTCTGGCCTATGTGGGGGATGTGCTGTCGTCACTGGCTAGCGGATATGTAGTCTCCATGGGATTTGCGGTCTACAATAGCTTCTTTGATACCCCCTCAACAGGCTTCGTCCCCACCCCAGGCCCCAGTGAGACAGTTCAAGGTGGGCATCAGGTCAAGCTGTTCGATTATGACAGGACCATCATTCACCCTGATGGGTGTACAGGAGTGGTCATTGGGCGCAATAGCTGGGGGTCGTCATGGGGCAAGGGCGGGGACTTCCTGATGAGCTTCCAGCAACTGGCCTCCACAATGGTCTGGGACTTGATGATGCAGCACCTGGGCAAGCCCTGGTAGACAGGGGCAGATAGGAGGCCTAAGCGATCACAATGGGAAGGGTGCGATAGTAGGCGCTAGGGGCCACTGGATAACAAAGACCGGTGGCTCCCACTTGTGTAGGAGACCATCATGGTGTGCTATTACTGCAATCATCCACTGGCCATACCCCAGCCGCAGTTCAAGCGTCAGCCTCGGGTCGGCGATAGCATTCCCCTAGGGGCAGTCCAGGATGTGAAGTGTGTCTATTGCGGCAGTGTGTACGAGATTACGGTGATGGTCAAAGAGCCTACCAAGTTGAGTACCTATCAGCTTTATGCTGTGACCAACATCACCCCTCCCAGTATCCCCATCAAGGCCACAAGTCGCTCTCGGTCTTGAGAGTGTCAACCACTTGTACCAGGTGATCAGGGCTATTCCACATCGTCATCCTAGGCCCGGGACCAGCTACTATACATCCATCACTAGCACAATGTTGACCGGGCTTGTGGATGTCATCGCCATGAATCCTGAAGTCCTTGCGACCGAACATCTCATTGCTAGGGTCAGGAGTCAGGATCAGTGTCATCGGACCTGTGTGAGGACTGTCCTCCATGCCTGTGATTGTGTATAGCCCTCGTGGGATAGGCCCCTCGAAGGGTATATTCTCAGCAGCAGGATCGTTGACATGCGGCTGGTGGCCCGAGTAGGCAGTATCGGTCAGGGTGACGTTGTTCTGCGATATGCGGCCAGCTATCTGCTCGTAGACCCACATCATAACCCTCTACTTGTGTGGCCATCCAAAGGCAGCAATCACAGTCCCCATCAATCCCACAACAGCCATAATCAGGGCTATGGCTAGCGAGTATACAGCATTCCTGAGTGACTTGGCATGGTCCTCGGCTACTCTGAGGGCCTCCTTGGCCGCTCCAGTGCGCTCCTCAAGGCGAGCCTCTAGGACAGCCACTCTGACCTCCAGGGCAGCCTGACATTCTCTGGGCTCCTCCGTCATGGAGTCGTGGACCACTTCAGCAGCTTGGGAATCCAGATCATCCCCTCCCTGGCTACTATTGCTGACCCAATAATCCAGGCGATGCCATATAGCCCATGACGAGTATGCCAGTTGTTGTCCATTGGGTCATGATAGACCTGTATCCCGGCCAGGATAGCTGCGTTGACTGCGTTCTTGGCTGCGACGATAAGAGTCTGCTTAAGTGCTTCATTCATCTGGAGGCTCCTCGTGGTGATAGAATGTGTACTGCTCACTGCTAGCCTATGTCACACAGTCAGGGACAAGCCTGTCGTGACCCTTGCTGCTCTCGGGCTCTCAGCCTCGATTGCCGACATCCACCAGACTGAGAGGCTGCTACATGATGGCCACCAGTTTCAAGAGTATAATCCACTATCTCACCCGTTTGTGTCGCATCCAGCAATAGAGTACGGGGCAGCAATCACAGCAACCCTACTGTCAGCCGCTCTGGGCCATCGCATGAGACAGTCCCGCAATAGGGTCATAAGACACATGTGGTGGCTACCTTCAGCCATACAGGGCTCACTAGGCCTAGCTGGCTACCTATACACACGATCACGGTCCTAGGAACTCCAGCCGCATGTGGAGCGCGTACAGCATTGGTGTCGCACCAGAGCTAGCGTAAAGTGTTGTTGAATACTGGATGTTGGTACTGGCCCTAGCATCAATAGCCAAACAAGCTACGTTTGCCGCAAGGCCGTTAACATAGCTCGCCACTGTGCCTACTGCTGGATTAGAGCCACCTATACCGCTCTGCTCAATGATTGCTCCTAGACCGGCTGAGGGAACAGTATTGGTATCAAGATCAGTCCAGAGCACGTTGACTTGGGGAAGCGTAGATGAGGTAGTAGCTTGCTGAGTGACAATCTCATAAGAGCAGACACGATACATCCCTGCCCCGCTAGCAGGCACGATATAGAGTGTCGTCGCGCCGATATTGGCTGCCTGAGTCGTGAGATTGACTTCAGCAACTACAGGACTCTGTACACTGCTCGTAGAGATAAAGGCCCCAGGTGCTGTGACATGCCCACCACAGGCGAAGTCGAGTATTATAGTACTGGCAATCGCATCCCCGCTGGCTGTGAAGCATGATCCAGTCACTACTCCTACAGAGAAGTCGATGAACGAATGGCGAACCAAGGTAGAGAATACGAACGGCGTTGTGGTTGCACCTGAAGTCTGAAGCCCAGTGATATGCCAAGAATCTGCGGTTCCAGCAATGGAGGTCATGGAGTTGCTGCCAGGGGTGGAATCTTGTGCTGTCACTTCTATAGTCACATCCTGAATAGCCCCGGTAGCTCCAGACGTATCACCTACGAATACCTCATTTGCCGCAGATAGGTTAGCGAATCCCCGAAAGCGAACACTCTGGATACTTGCTGAGCCCTCATCCAGATATAATAGCTTAGACCCAGCAGCAGTAGCCTGACTTGTAACCGAAGTAGTCCCGCCCTCAAAGGCAAAGACTGTTTCAGAATTGACTCCTCCGAAGGTAACATTCGGGCTTGTGATCCCTGCTGTGTTAACCTCACTAAGCGTTATAGGTGTCCCCGTTGTAGCATACTCACCGAATAGGCAATCAATCGCTGATAGTTGCTCGCCATGATAGTTGTAATAAATCCAAGGGCTATAGCCGACCACGAACAAATGGTCGAAGGTATCCTGAATCCCGTTTGAACCAGAGCTTCGACCGTGCAGCAGACAGATGGTTGGTGAATTCGCCGTAGAGGTGCCACAGGAAATCACTAGATTGCGAAGGGTCAGTGAGTTCACTGAAGAAATATCAACTCCAACCGTGTTGGCCCCTGTGAAACTCACTTGTAGAACAGTTCCGTTGTAGAGAGTCGCCCCTGGAGTAGTGGCAAAGGATGCTACACCCTCGATCACACAGCCAGAGGTTAAGCCGGTCAGATTGACATCGCTAGTGGCAGGATAGACTCCTGCTGCTATGTACACATGCCCAGTCTGTCCAACACATGCGGCGGTAGCTCCTGCCTGCCACGTCAGCTTTGCCGATCCCATACTACGCCCATCGTTCAAGTCATTACCACTGGCAGATACAAACTGTATGGCATCAGACGGTTTGGGCTTCAGTGCCTGTGACTGTGCCGTAGGGGGCAATAGAGCCGCAGCAGCCGATAAGGCGCTAGTGATATTCTGGCTAGTCCCAGTGATGGTCAGCAGCACACTGAAGCACTGAGGGGGATTGCTGACCTGGATATTGGAGCAGATGCTGAAGCGCCATTGAGTCCCAGTCGCACCAGAGGCAGCAGCGATGGTGTTATTATCAGGCAACATGATTGACAGGTTGCCGCTGCTGTCGGTAGCATACCCAGCATAGAACTGTTGAAAGGTGCTACCGTTGGTCAGCGTGGGTAGCTTCCCTGATATGCCAGGATCAAAGAAGGTTACCGTGTAGGGAGCATTCTGATATACAGTGCCAAACGAGTCCTGCACAACGGCTGTGACGGATGTGTAGCCAGTCTGAGCCCTGACCGTTATAGCCCATGACAGGGCTAGCAACAATGCAGGTAGCAATTTCAGTAGTCTAAGCAATCTAGGTCTCATAGTTACCATCCCTACCTTACTGACATCCCCCTAGCTATCCCTCTAGCTGTACCAGTCCCTGTCATCGAGGCCGACCCGTTGGCATTACCGAGAATGTTCAAGGTTGCGGATTCGGAACTAGCCAGTGCGGGGGTGAATTGTAGGTTCACAGTACAGCTTAGCCCTATCCCCACAGAGGCCCCATTAGCACAGGTACCTGTACCCAGATTGGAGAAGTCTAGGGGATTAGACCCTGATATGTTAAAGTATGGGGTGTTGAGTACAAGTGTAGCAGTGCCACTATTGGTCACAGTGGCTGTTGCCATACCACCAGCATTACCCTGCTGAGAATTGCCCAGGGTTATGGTCACTGGGGTAATCACCACTACTGGAGCAACACTCCCCCCTCCACTGGCACAGGCTCCTATTAGCTCGGTGTAGGTCCCATTGAAGGCTGCCGCAGTCATGGAGTTGAGGCAGGACCAGTTCGACACTCCAAGTGGGCCACCATCACTCGCTGCGGTGATATAGGGACTAGTGCCTAGGAGTTGGTAATTGCCACCGTTGCCGCCATTGTAATTCGTGAAGCCTACGCTAGCAATCGCTATACCAGTCGTATTTCCAGGCTTCCATGTTGCTTGGACTGTACCTATAGACAGGTTCGAGCTAACCACATCCTGGAATGGGGTGTTGAAGCAGTTAGGTTCCCAGCCGTTGCCCCCTGTATAAGTAGTCGTGAACTGGCCCCCGGCGAAAATGAAGGCCGAGAATCCGAAGGAGTTCTCTAGGGCAATATTGTTAGTGATAACAAAGGTCGGAAGAAACGGGGCAGCAGGGCACTGAATATCCATCCAAGAGTGCCCAGTGGTAGACGAGATGAAGGTGTTGTGATTGATGAGGATATTCTGGCTGGGCGGGGAACTGAACGTATCGATGGTCATGGCCGTGCCCGCCGTGCTGTCGCTCGTGCCGTTCACACGGTTGATGTCGTCGGCCATGTTGTCGTGCACGCTGAAGTTCTTGAAGAAAGGTGCCGCGGCCTGATCGTTGCCGCCCTGCAAATCGATGGCGATGGCAGGGTGAAGAATCTTGTTGAATCGAGTGGTCACGTCCTGCGTATAGTTGGTGGTGCATCCGCCATTGCCCGGGTTGTCGCTTGCGCGTTCCAGGATTCCGTAAGCAAAGGCAGTGCCATTGGGCGCATTCTGCGCTACGGCCCCGCCATCCATGTAATTTCCTTGAACCAGCCAGCGGAGGCCTTCTTTCATTTCCAGGATGGCACGCGTATTGCCCACATTGGCGGCAGCCCAGAACGAAAGGATGGAGCCGGTTCCCAGATCGTAGTGAACATAGTTTCCAGCGTATTCGAGATCATGCGGCGGCAAGCCGGAGTTGGCAGGACAGCCCGCCCCACCAGCCAAGCTGCCCATGCCGCTGCCGCCGAGTTCGTTGTTAACGACCTTGTAGGGGCCAACACCTTCACCTTCCCACCAGGCTTGCGCTTGTTGAGAATCAGGACCGCCGTGGGCACCGATCAAAACAGAATCAACAATAGCTTCATGGTCCCCGGAAGTAGCGATGATCCTGGCGCATTCGGCGTTCGACGGGCACATCCCGAGAACACGGTCATAAACGATATTGCTGATCGAGAGAGCCGAGGCGTGATTGTCCAGAACAAGCCCACCCTGTTGGAATGATGTACAGGTTACACTCCCCCCGCTTCCACTACATGAAGCATCTGCTGGAGGCAGAATCTCAATCCCTGGCCCGAACCAGTAGCCTGATGCTGCTAGACCAGATGTGCCATAGTTGCCAGCCACGTTCAGGGTAGGCACGTTATTACAGTTCGACGAACAAGCTACAAGTTTAGCCATCGAGCCTGCTTCACCTGTCGTGACCCGTGTACCCTGGCTGGGGAGTCCTGATGCCACCGGACAGGTACCATCGTTATTGCAGGTACTGACCATGGTGATGCGCCACTGTCCCGCTGGGCAGGTCCTCACAAGATTGAAGGAACCTGTATAGGTCGATCCAGCAGCTAGCTTGATGATCGTGTTGCAGGCTACCGAGTTGAGTGCTGTCTGATAGTCGGGATAAGTGCCTGGAACAGTTGCTATCGTGTAGCCGGTGGTGTTAGGGAAGGCCGTGCTGAACACCCCGTTGGTGGTGCTGAATCCAGTAGGGAGAGTAGCTGGGCCATCGGTTGTCTGGGCGAGGGCTGTCCCACACCAGATGAGCATTGCCAACAACAGTGAGAAGTATCGCATCAAGCATCTCATCACAGCACCTGCGGGATAGCGTTATGGACAGCAGGGGCCCCAACCGCTGGCAGGAATAGAGCCATGATCGAGCCATATCCCTGGACCGTCTGACCAGCATCGTAATTCGAGTATGAGAACGTAGGCGTGACAGCAGCAGTAGTGGTCAGGTAGATGTGAAACAGTCCTCCATCCTGCTCCAGTTCATTGCTACCATAGAACTTAAAGTCTATATCCTCGAAGTGCGGGGTTCCAACATTAGAGCCTGTTCCAGTGACGGCTTGAGCATCTTCCTGCTGGTAACCATATGCACCCTCATTCGCTACTGAGGGAGTAAGCGTTGGGCCGCTCAATGGTAACGATGCTCCAGAAGGCGGTACACACGCTGGAGAGGCTGTACATGTACTCGTAGTCAATGCAGCTTTATCAAAGCAGGCAGTACTGCTGCCAGTTTTTGCTCCCTTCCAAACGGCCATAGCGACGAGCATGTTGGCATCACTGCCGGTCCACGTGAATGTTAGCCGCGTCGAGCTTGCAATCGTGGCATTACAAGCATAACCCAGACAGAGGCCGGTATTGCTAGCCGTCATGATCGCAGCACAGCCCGCCGTACTACCCCCTATACCAGTGCCAGTAACGAACTGATAGCTATTTGTCCCATCACTTACGGCGGTTATGTCTGTGCCCGCCCCGGTACAGGCCGACGTACAGTTGAAATTGCCAGTCCAAGTGATCAGGTTACCAGAACTGTCTCCGCATGGCATCTGGAACGCTTGTGTAGAGGAGATTGCATTTGGGAAATTTTCTACAGCAATACACTGGAGATAGAGGCCACTGATCGTAGCACCAGAGCCTCCAGCCGACGCCTGCAAAGCCACCCCAACGCTAAGCCCTGCACTGCAATTGGTTACCGTTTCAGTTGGATTGACTGCACCAGCAGTGACTTGTACCTCTGCGTCGAACCCGTATGACTCCATGGAGTTTATTGAGACATTACTAAAGCTACCACCTGGGCTTCCTACTGACGCATTGCTCCCGGCTCCAGTCGGACTATCGCACTGCCAAAAATGGATGATCAGGTCTCCATTGTGGGTGGTTGTAAAGCTACCACAAGCCAAGGTCCCGTTAGCGACATTGGCGTTGCAGGTACCATCATTGGTCAGATTGCCCAGGCCAGCATATTGCGCGTATGTACAACCTTTGTGCAGTACACCAGTCACACTTGAATGGACCGTTACCTTGGTTGCACCACCGACAGTGTTAACCGCCCACCACATCTGGACTATCTGATTAGCATCGTTATTAGTCGGCCCAGTGGTAAACGAGTCACCGGCGTCATCAGTTACTGTCATTGTAGGGTTGCCACTGGCGCTCCATGAGCAGCCTACGACAATAGAATTACCAGCAATATTCGTGTTGAGCAAGTATATGACGTAATCACTGACTGAGTTCGTCACCCCGCTAGTGCTCATATGAGCGCTGGCGTCTATGAACGTGGGCGTGGTTGGACCGGCTGCCCTAACAGTCCTCTGACCCAGATTGCACAGGAACACTGCCTCAATGGCAACCAGAGCCCATATCACGGCTATCCGTCGCATCAGTTCGCCTGCACCGTCAACAGTCGGGGCTGAGTAATGACTACCCGATAAGCATTGATGAATGCTGAGGCTGTACCAGACAAGGTAAACTTGAGGCTCACAGGGCTGCCCACGATACAGTTATTACCACTGGTTAACTGTGCCAATTGCATGTTCTGACCCCATGAGCGTGAGGCAGTGGTCATGGTCTGAGTGGCCATGGCTGACTCGGCGTTCAGCGCGGGGTCGTCAGTCACCGAGCCATCTAGCTTAGTGCACCCGTCAGAGACAGTCCAGATAACCGTCCCGGACGCATTCGTGCCTGAGCCATACTCTACGCTGACAAATGGCTGGTTGGCAGTGTCCCAGTCCTTGGTCAGAGCATATCCATCAATCGTGAAGAATACACTGGTACCAGCATTAGGTGTCCCTTGTAATGCCCCCTTGACTGTTGTAGTGCCCACACAGGCTGCTGCGAATCCATTGGCAGATGGGATGTCAGGCCCCGCACCAGCAGTCCCAGCATTACAATTAGCCAGAGGAATGATCTTGACATCAGGGAAGTCTATGTATACCGGGTCAGCCCCAGCACCACCTGACGTGAATATCTGCTTAGCGGTCCCAGGATTCGTGACAGCTACTGGTGTGGCCGCGCCCTCACTGACTACTACCCCATGAGCAGTCCCAGGGATAGCTAGGGAGCCAGTCGACACTGGGAATAGATTCCCTGCTGCATTTACCCGCCATCCCACACCATTGAAGTCTGCCTGCCAGGGGATGAGTACTGACCCGCTGGCTGTGGTGAAATGCCCCAGGATGCCAGTGCCAGTGTTATTGGTGGTATCGGTCCACTTGAATAGGTCTACTCCAGCCCCCGTAGCAGCATTGAAGGTGAACAGAGTGGTGAAGGCTGCCATGGTGAGTGAGAGATTAGTAGTGGGATTGATTATGGCGCTCCACGCAGTGGTGTTGGCGCTGGCAGCCCAGCTTGGGACTCCAGCACCGGTTTCCTGGAGGAAGCCTGTACTGCCATTATTGCCAGCCAGGTCGATCCAGGCAGAACCATTCCAGTAGATGATGTCCCCAGCACGGATAGGGGTCGGTGCCAGGGTAGCGAAGGTATTGCAAGGGATAACCCCAGTAGCAGTGTTGAATCCCAAGGCCCCAGTTGGGCATGACGGATAGGCAGCAAAGTCTGGGGTGGTCAGAGCGCGATAATTAGCATTGTCACTGTAGGGATAAGAGCACCAATGATTAGGCAGAATCTGTGACGCTAGACCGTTGAATGTGGAGGTCGTAGGCGTCATGGTCACAAGGCCAGCACCGATGTTGCAGATAGCAAAGTTGAAATTGTTAGTGAAGTTCCCTGCCCCAGCCTGAGGGAGTGTAATAGCGCAAGGTGAGGCATCATTGATCGTGACTAGGTTCTCCCGGTCGTTATTGCCAATGGTGAAGGCATTACCTGTACACGGTTGAGCATCGAACGGGACTCCAGGCAGAGACCATGCAGGTGCCTGAGCTACCCCAGCAGTGGGGGTATTGGTCAGCACATAGGGGATGTTCTGTGCTGTAGGCCCAGGCAATCGAGCAGGGCCAGGAGGAGTAGTCTCAAAGATTATGTCACCCAGGGTGGTCATGGGATTGGCAAATCCCGTGCTGCTAGGGCAGGACTGGTATGACGGGTCAGCAGCAGCCCCATTGGACATAAAACAGGTCCCGCTAGCCCCAGGGGTGATTGATATAAATGGGCTTCCAGCCTCGCCTACTATGGGCCCATGGGATGTGAACGACCCCTGACCAGTACCCCCCCTGGGGACTGATAACTGATTGGTCCACCCCATGGTCAGGACATTGTTCACTATCGTCGCCAGGACATTGGTGTCGTTGACTGTCGAGGTAGGCACACTGGTTGGCAGGCGAGCAGCAGCCAGGGTACCACTTGATATGTTACTAGCATTGGTCGTGTCAGTGGTGGCACTGGAGGCAAATGGTGTGCCAGCAGTCTTGGTGCAGGTCAGATTGGGCACCAGGAATGTACAATCCCCGCCGAATGTGAAGCCTGCAAACACGTTGTTATTGTTATACTGAGGCTGCCCATTAGAGCCTCCAGGAGTCCCGCCGCCACTACCACAAGTAGCCCAGACCACCAGGGCACCGTTGGACGTAGGGCAGCGGCCATTAGCCCCCAGTGAGCCCAGTAGACTGTTAGGTATAGCTATCAAAAGTGGTGCTACGGCCTGGATGGCAGCACTCAGGTTCTGGCTTGACCCGCTAACGGCTGTGGAGTAGGCAAAACATGGTGCCCCTGACAGGGCGCAGATGGTGAATCGCCACTGGGAAGTAGCCCCACCAGTGACATGGCCATCCATAATCTGGGTGTTATCGGCCACAGTGACAATCAGGTTGCCATTCCCGTCGCAGTAGGTAGCTCCAGGGGCCCTGACCAGCACCCCAGCTAGAGTGGGCAGAACAGTTGTAGCAGTGGGGGCCGGGACATAGGTTGTATTGACAGAGCAGTTGGCGTAATTGTTCCCATTGGGGTCGATCACCTGGGCTGTGACGGTCGTGAAGCCCACTTGAGCCGAGACTGGACTAGCTACAAGTATGAATCCCAATCCGGCCAATACTAGCAGTAATCTCCGCATCAAGGGATCACCCTCACCGAGTAAGTCTTGGCTGTAGGCGTGAGCCCTATGAGGGCACAAACACTGACTGTAACCGTCCCGGCTGATGTCACGGTGCCGGATAAGCTGACCCCAAGCGCTGGGATGTTCGTACCATCTGCCGCTGAGACTACAACAGGTTGCCCAGGTTGCGCCCCCGTTACGGCCACAGTCCCGCTAGAACATGCCCCAGCCAGGAGGGCACTACCACCAATGCTGCCGGTTGTGGCAGTCATTATTGGGACATAGTTAGTCCCAGTAGAGCCCTGTTGGCCCAGAATGAGCAATAGCAGTAGTAGAAGCCGCCTCAATTTATCCTCTCCAGCGCAATCTTGAGCGCGAGGACTGGATGGACGGTGAAGCTGCCAGTTTCGGTGATCGTGTAGTTGATATTGCCACTAGCCTGCTGTTGGATGAACAGGGTGCCGGTTACAAACTGCCCCTGGACGAGACCAGAAGAGGTTATGGTGGAGATTGTCTGTGCTTGCTGAGCATCGGTGTAGGTTATATTCATGGTGATTGCCGTACCTACCGTGCCAGCCGTGGTCACCACATAATACACGCTGATCCGGTAAGCTCCAGCAGGAGCAGCAGTTAGAATGGAAGTGGAGCCTACTGGGGTAGTGGGGGTGGTGGCATTATAGGCCAAGATTGGTGCGACGCCCTGACCTGCTGTAGCCTGACCATTGTAATTGGTGACTGTCTGGAGATTATTGACTCCTGGGGAGCTATACGACCCTCCAGGGCTCTGGGGCCATGTAACCCCGACAATAGCGAGCATGAGAACGATTATGGGTAACAGATATCTCTTCATCGGCTGATCCTAGCGGTTATTGTGACTGAGTTAGTGCGCGACCTCATGAGCAACCTCACGTAATGCGCCACAGCCAGCCCTGCATCCAGGTGGAAGGTCTGATTGGTAGCGTCCACAGTGGTTATGTTGCAATTTGAGCAGGTCTGATAGTCTGTATCGGCATCATTCGAGGCTATCTGCACATCAACCTCAAACGCGCCAGGGGCCCCCGAGAAGTGGCCATCGACACTAAATGGGGTAGTGCCCTGACCTGGGGCTAGGGCTACCTGCTGGCTGGCAGCAGTGGTGCCATTACCTGGAGTGGGGGTCTCGGCATTCCAGACGATGCCCGTCTGACCTGGAGCGAGATTGATAGGGGTGGTGGTGTTGTAGACTGACGCCGGGGCAGCAATCCCCAGGGATGTGATAAGTATGGCTAATAGCAGATATCGTTTTATCAGGTTCATCAGCCCCTCCTCGACGAGCGCCTAGATAGCTTCCTCTTGAATGCCCTGGTCAGGTGAGCCGCAGCGTCCTGTAAACTGCTGTGAGTATTGACACTAGGCTTGATGTACTTGCCATCCTTGCCATCTTCGTGATGGGTGTGGGAGATGAAGCTACCGTCATCGGCCTTCTCGTAGCGGACCTCATTAGCAGCCATCAGGACTACCTCCGACTAGACTTGCGAGAGCCATGGTGCATGGCCTTCAATCCCCGAGCGCTGGCTATCATCCTGCCCAGGTGACCGCTATGATGCCCCTTCATCTTAGACGCTGGAATCTTCTTGCCCTCAGCAACGCCCAGGGCACGATGTAGCGCACCCTCATGAACCTTAAACGAGCCCTTTTTGCCCAGTTTGACCTCATGCTCAGCCATGACGGCCCCTGTGACCTCCTGCCCAGGACGGCGGATGAGCGTTACCCTTGGGCTCAGGATGCAGACAATAGGTCTCCAGGTGAAGGTCATCGGCCCGCAGACCACCATCGTGACCACACTTGGCTGTGTTGCGAGGGTCTAGGGACATATTCTCGCTACAGCCAGCACGTTCCTCAGCTATCTTAGCCATATAACCCCTCCTATTGAAGTGTACAGTACGAGCCCCTCTTCACAGTCGTAGCAACAGCAGCAGCCGATTGGAACATAACCTGGACAGTCCCAGCAGTGGCACCATTCTCCACGGCCATTTCCAGATAGGCTGGGAAGTTGGTTGCAGCAGTGGTCACTACCCCGCCTAGGGTAGTAGCGAAGGTTGTCCCAGTCGTGGCAGAGAACCCCGAGGTTGTAGCTGACAGGCCCTCGTTGAGCGAGTACGATACCTGTGTGGGCGAGGCTGGGCCAGTGAACGATACGACCAGTCCCCCAGTTGAAGCAGCCTGATAGATAATATTGCATTCTAGAGTGTAGTTCTGATTGGCAACTACCGGAAACGATAGTCCGGTAATGGCTGCCGGGGTGACAGTCGAGTTGGATACGTCTGCGGTTACGTACTGGACTGTCTGCGGCCTGCGGGGCAGGGGTAGCACCACCGAGTTGATATTGGAGGTGATGGACTGGCTACTGCCGCTGATCGTGATGGCTGCTGTCGTGAAGCAGAAGGCCCTGGTAGAATCGCAGAAGGTAAACTTCCACTGGCTGCCAGAGGGCTGAATCTGGGTATTGTCGGTCACTACCACGCTGAATGTCCCGGCTGCCGTCATGCTGGTTATTGGGACAATCTGCTGGAAGGTCGATGTGCCACCTTCTAGGGATAGCTGCCCACCGGCCCCAGGGACGAATATGGCTTGACCGGTGCCCCCAGCATAGGGTTGACCACTTACCTGATCTGCGACAGTGCCAGTGACGGTAGTGGATTGGGCCAAGGCAGTCATGGATGCTAGCAGCAAGATTGCTATAAGTATGAGGAGTGTGAATGGTCTAAGCACTAAGACCTCCTAGAAGATGCCCGATTAGACTTCTTACCCTTAGCTCTAACGTATACTCCGCCCTGACGCAGCCGACCAGCACGGCCCATGCTAATCGCTTCAGCCACAGCCTGTCGTTGTGGCGTACCCTCATGCCGTAGCACCGATATCTTCTGACTGACTAGGGACCTACCATGCTTCTTGGCCATTGTCAATGTCCTTCTACAGCAGAATACTTATAGCTAGCAACAGGGACACTATCAGTCCCTGCTAGACTGACGATTGCTGACCCTGGCCCCTGCCCCCTTGAGAGCCTGGTTGCGAATCCCTCGCTTCATGCCCATGGTGAGGCCCATGCCACCTAGTTGAGGGCCGAGGGGGCTATCTTGCTGATTGGGATTAGCCACTCCAGGGACACGAAGCCCCTTGATACGCGAGGTGGCGACCTTGGGCTTCGAGGTCTGCCCTGCTGGTTTGGCGCGTGGAGCCCTGACGCTGATGCCGAGTGCCATATCGAGTCCTCCCTTACTGTAACCCTTCCAAGATGTCTTGCGCCTCCTTGGGTATAACTGAAGGAGCCCCAGGAGGAGCTTGAACTGAGCTAGGAAATATGTTAGTTGGCCGATAAGGTGTGAATGGTGATTGACGTGGAATCCAAGGCTGTCCTGGTACCGTCGGCGGCTCATTGGACAGTATCTTGATCATCGACGGGCGGGTCTCACCCCAGCCGAGGCCCATCTTGGCCATTATGAGTGGGACGATCACAGCCCCCATGGTAGCCGAGTAAGGTACTCCAGCAGCATATCCGAGTGGTACTGCGACCATGAGCGGCCCTGCTGCTCTCCATAGGCCCCGAAACTGCATCCGGTTCATGCCCTTGTAGAAGGTCTGGGCGGCCTGGACAGCACCAGGATCAGCACCATGGTTGCGATAGTCCTTCAAATATTGAGTAGCACGCTCAGACTGGTCATCTAGCAGTGGCTTGAGGATGGCTGTGGCATCACGGGCGTTCATAGATTGCGCTAGGGGGCTATCCTTGTCCCACCAAGTAGTAGCCAATCTCTTCCAGTTGACATTGGCATCTTCCCATTGGGCAGACTTACCCTCACTGGCATAGAGCTTGTCGAGTTCCCCAGTCAGGCCATTATAGGTCTGCTTAAGAGTGCTATACACGTCTCCCTCTAGCCCTCCACGAGCCATAATGCGGCCAATCTCGCTCCGGTAACCCTGTACCTCATTAGCTGGGATGTCATCGCCAGAGGTCATGCGACGGTAAATCTCCATCAGGTTGCTCTCAGGAGTCTCGATGGACCCGAGCTTCTTGAACTCCTCAGGCTCTAGCATTGACCCAAGAGGGCGAGGGGTAGCTGGAGTCCCACGGATGTTGTCGTCGATGGCCTTCCGGGCAATACCAGCTACTGTGGCCCCGGAGAGGTTCTGGTCAGTAGAAGGGAATAGAGAATGACCCTGAGCACGCGCCGAGGCTTCAGTCGAGTTGAGCATATGCTGGGTCTCTGATGCGAGGATGGTTTCTTGCACGCGAGACTTGGCCATCAGATATTGCGAAGCCCCCTGGAGCTTGGCAGCTACAGTATCGGGCATGGACATGAATCCCTGTAGCCCCATGCCTGCTATAGTCCCCATTGACCCGGCTACATCGCCCTTCTCTAGCTGATCTGCCCACTTGACCAGCAAGGGGCCATATTGCGGGATGCCACCGAGTATGAAGCGCTCCACACCACCAATTTTAGCACCATATCCAGGCTGCTTCATCAGGTCCAGACCCTCCTGGCTAGCAGCACGAGAGTTCTCAGCAATACCCTTGATCATGTTACCCAGGGCATTGGCAGTGCCGAACATGCCCTTAGCAGCTATCCCTCCTGGAGTATTGGGGATGTTGCTGATAGGTATGCCCTTGCTGACCATATCGCGGAAAGCAGCAGGCCAGTCTCGGACATCAGCAGGCAGCCCGAAGGTGTTGGTAGCTGAGGACTCGAAGCGATTGATGGCTCCAGGGCCACTAGGAGCAGCAGGGACAGTCTGAGCGCCAGAAGCAGCAGGTGGAGTCGTGGCTGGGGCAGTAGTCCCGGCCCTAGGTGCCTTATACTGAGCCCACTCATCCTGCTGCTGCCCTAGAATCTTAGACACATAGGCTTGGGTCTCAGCAGGAAGGTCTCCACCGGCCTCCACTCGCCCAGGGCCAGCGTTATAGGCAGCCAAGGCCTTGTCATAGCTACCATACTTCTGATATAACTGAGATAGGTACTTGGCTGATCCTTCCAAATTGGCAGCAGGATCAAGGGGGTCCACCTGCATGTCGGATGCTGTTCCAGGCATTAACTGGCCTAGGCCGATAGCACCCTTAGGTGATATAGCAGAAGGATTCCAGTTCGATTCAGTCTCGATCATCTTACTGAAGATGTCAGGATCGAGATTGTACTTGAGCGCGTAATAAGGGGCCATATCCTGATAACTGGGCTGAGACTGGTTGGGTCCTGATATCCCAGTCGAGAAGCTGGATGGTACACTGGACGCTGCTGGGGTAACCTTGTACTGTTCCCACTCGTCAGCAGCATTGGTAGCAGTGTTATTGTTGTTGGGCATTGGGATGAGCCGCCTTGAACGCGTCTACAAGATCAGTAGGGATATTGTAGACTTCATCTCCCACAGTGAACTTCTGCACTGCTGGGCCTGACGACCTGAATGGCCCTTGACCATGACGAGCATTGTAGGTCATCGTCAACTGTTGCCCCAAGCGAGTGTATTGATCCATGGCCTGCTTATGAGCATCCTCAGCACTCTGGCGAAGAGTCTCAGCCTTAGCCCTCTCGCCCTCGCTGGGGCTATTGCGATATGCAGGGGGATTGCTTCCAGGTATAGGAGCCTGCCCTGGATACATCGGAGCAGGGACAGTCGGATATAGCTTCTCCAGGTATGGATTGGCAACGGGTATCTTGTTGATCCTATCAGTGTATCCAGCCATCTGATTCTTGTAAGTGTCCTGAGCTTCCTTAAGGGGCTGGGTGACGAGTTGATTGTACTCAGCAGCCTCAGAAGGAGTCATGCCACCACCTGCTGCAAGGGGGTCGAAGGGATTGAACCCACCCTGGATTTCCTTGATACCCTGGATTCCCCACGCGAACTCCTTGGCCTTATTGCCAGCTATCTCAGAAGGGATGGCCCCAGAGGCCTTAGCATAAGCAAGCCAGGTTGATAACCGCTCGGTTGGGTCACCAGTAGAGCTTATGTGTAATAGGGCTTGGTCAACAGCCTGCTCGGGAAACCCAGCAGCGATCATGACCTTGCGAGCATTGGCCTGACCAGCAGGGCTATCTATCGGTACTACCCCAGGCGGGTAGGGCATCCTGATAGAGGTGCCACGTAGAGGGTCCATGTACGAACGGTAGTAGTTTCCATCAGCGTCTGACACCGCCCCGGCATACTGTAGTCCTTGGCGCTCGAACTGTTGGCGCTCCAGGTCTTGGCGGTTGCCCTCTAGCTGCAACTGAGAATGAGCTATTTGATTCTGCTGATCGAGGTTCTGCTGCTCAAGACCCAGCTGTCTATTGCGAGCCTGATTGGCAAGGTAGTCCATGGTGAACTGATGCTGTTGGAGGACATTAGCCTCAGCACCCTTGCCGATGTCCTCACCGGCCTCGCCGATACCTTGTAACAGTGGTCCGGTTAGGCTCATGCAAGTGCTCCCTGTTGGCCCATCTGCATCCAGTCAAAGGGCATCGTACCAGCATCACTGCCTGTGGTGTCAGTAGAGGGGGGCGTTAATGTCCCTGGCCCTAGGTCAATGCTGCCCCCAGGGACTGTCCCTGGCATTGGAGTCCTGCCGATGTTGGTATTATTTGGGAACTGGGGATTAGTTGTCAGCCCCTGCATCTGCGGGCCACCAAGCTGGCGGAAGAAGTTCTGCCACAGGGAAGCAGTCGAGCCACCTTGAGGATAAGGTAAGAATCGTGCAGCAGCCTCGACAGGTAGCCCCAGAGACTGGAAGTAAGCATTGATAGCCTGTTGTTGCAACTGAGTCTGGAACGGTGCTAGGCCCTGAGCCAGAGTCTCGGAGAATATCCCTGGGGCCTGAGCGAGACCGCGCTCGCCCATGTTGGCCTGAACGGCATTACCCACGCTACTGGTCAGCGCTCCCGACATGGGCCTAAGAAAGCTCTGGATGCCCTGCGCGAATTGGTCCGGGGTCATGTTGGCATACTTCTGCTGAAGGGCCAGTTGCTGCTCCAGGGGCTGGTTGCGTAGGCGGTTGGCCATGACATTGCCAACAGTGCCAGCCCCGGCAGCACCCAGGCTGAATAGGGGTGATAGCTTCCCGGCAATATGTCCGATACTACTTATGGCATCCACTTAGACACCTCCCTCAACCTGTGATGCTGGCCCCTGTTGTCAGTCCCTGCATTCCCTGAAGCTGCTGGAGAAGGGCTGGCAGGTTGTTAGGACCAGCAGGGGCTGATGATGCTATGTCGAGCAGATTGGCTCCTGGATTTGTCGTCCCTGGATTAGCACCGAATCCCCCAGAGAACTCCTGTGCCATAGTGTTATAGTAGTCTGGGCTCAGCGATCCACCTGTTTGATCTTGTAGACCAGGTAGCTGTCCACGAGCAATCAGAGCTTGCTTGGCCCGGTTGGCCGACTCCACCCCAGCCGCCTGAGAAGGGTCAGGAGGAGTAGGTGTGGCCGCTGGGGCGTTCTGACCTTGCCCAGGCTGCCCGGATTGGTCAGATGACCCCGAGACCGCATTAGCAATAGTCGATCCGATTGTGGTCCCAGCCCCAGCAATAGCCGACCCAGCAGCAATAGCCCCAGAATTAGCAGCCAGCCAACTTCCAATGGAAGTCAGTATTGGGATGATCTGAGGCATTATAGGCTCCCAATGTTTGTGCTGCCACCAAATACCGTCGTCTGAGCAAAAATGCGCCCGCCTGCCCTAGTGATAATCCTGATCAGAGCAGCAGCATTATGGTCGTTAGTGTCGACATTGACCATATAGGTACCATATCCGCGATCATGACAGTCATGCATCACCCGCCTGAGCAGCTTCACAAGATTAGCTGGCTTGGCCCAAGGGAATGCTGCCACCCTCAACAGGACCACTAGGCCATGAGCCGGTGCAGCAACCAGGGCCGATTCGATGCCCCTCTCGCCATCAATCACCCATATCCAAGCAGGGTCAATCTGACTCACACTGTCAAAGCCAGTATTGAGGCTCGTGGGCAATATCTCCCCAGTTCTCAAGGTACGAGCTTCAGCAGTGGCTGTGATCATGTGATCCTATACGGCACCATACTAGGCAACGGGGCCACGTCCCACACGAAGGACTCCAGCTCGACCCGGCCAGTCCCAGATATGAGGGCATTAGCGCTCATCACTTCCTCGTTGATGCCCACTACAAGCTCGAACTCTCCAGCACCGATAGCATAGACCCGTGTGTCCGCTATCCACCCAGCCTCAGTCTGCAAGTTGACTGTGACCTTGATCGGCTGGCCGTCGAGATTAACACCCTTGATGAACAATTGTCCAGCATGAATTGGGGCTAGAGTGTCCTGGGAGTTATAAACCTCAGGGGTTGAGACTGCCCAGGCTACCGGGATGAGTGTCAGCGGGGCCTTATTGGTCTGGACTGCCCCCCACTGGGCATCACCGTTCTGGAGGGTCTTTATCGCCCCGTCGTCATAGCCACCTACCACTGTCAGCGGGAGGGCTTCTGACGACCTAAGCTGGTAGATGGAATTGATGTAGGATGTCGGTGAGACTCCATTGACGAATGTATTGGGCAGGTCTATCACTGTCCAGGCCCGCAGCACCAGGTCGAAGCAGAATAGGCGTGTGAGGAAGTTGTCAGCAGGCTGAGGTGCTACCGGTACCGCACACACGTACATAGGCGGGTTGCTGATCAACTCCCCCCGCGCGAAGGCCACACTGGGCCAGAACACGCCATTGATGGCTGGGAATCCCGGTGACCCAGTAGAAGGGCTGCCAAACAGGTAGGGTCTGATCTGCTCGCTGATGAGACGGTCGCGCACTCCGTCGATAACCGCGAATCCCAGATGTGTGAGTCTGATGATGCCAAATCCAGGGATGAAGCGAGCACTCCTGGGGGCGAAGTTTCCCATGTCAGTCTGCATCTGCTGGATGGCGAAATTAGGGCTACCAAATACCCCCACAATCTGGTAGGTAGAGAAGTCCTTGTTGACAATCAGCGAGCCTAGTGGTGCGATCCCTAGCTCGGCAATCGTGAAGGAGGCCATGGACATCCCATCGCTACCGTCATCCTTGGCAATAAAGCCCATGTTGAGTGGATTCCATGATGATAGGTTGTTGATGTCAGACATCCTTATGGCAGTGGGGCCATCGAGTAGGTCAGCAGTGTCGACTGGATTGGTGTTGAATATCCACAGTGACCCAGCATGATTGGCGAGATGTGCCCCACCACGAGGGGCTGGAGAGGTGGTTACAGGCCCACTATTGACCCAGACAACCTGTCCGTCAATGGTGATCTGACCTAGAGTAGCTGAGAAGGCTGGTGGCCCTGGAGTCTGAGATTGCCCTTGCTGCTTACAGGTGAACAGGTAGGCAGTCCCCGAGACTGTAGCTTGAATCTGATCATTAACTAGGTATGTAGTAGAGGCCTGCCAATTGATGTACTGTGCTGTGAAGGTGTTCGTGAGAGGGAATACCGTAGTGCCATCGGTGTATTGTGGCCTCACACCGCTACCTAGGGCTATGACAATAGACCCGGCAAACTCAAGCATCATTGGTGAGGGCTGGCTAGTGCCAGGGAGACCTCCGCTACTGTTATTGCTGTGGAAGCCATAGTCTCCATTGGGGCCTAGGCCGATGATGTTGCCAGTGACTATCTTGGGAAATAGCCCTAGCAGCGTAGGAGCGTTGTATACTGGGCCATCACCAGCCTGGGTGAATACCGTCATTATCATCAGCCTCAGGGGCCCTACTGAGGTCGACAATAGCACCACGCTCTGATTGACTGACAGACTGTTGCCGATATCGGTGAATGTGGCTGTAGCGCCACCTAGGACCACCCCGCCGGATTGCTGATAATCCGGCTGCACGACAATGGCTATGAGACTTGTAGCACCTAGCCCCCCTCCAGTTGGTCCTCGGTAGACAGCGTATCCCCCAGCCCCGGCTACAACATTCCAGGTCAACTGGACTGACGCTACCCCGCCACCACCAGCAACGACTATCGTAAACGGGCCACTGGCACCAGACGAGTGCCTGCCCACATCTGAAGCTGCGTCTAGGGTCTGAATGTAATAGTCATATGACCCATTGAGCATGGCCCCGCCACCACCTTGGACTAGAGCAGTCCCAGTTGGATCAAGCAGGGCTTGGCTGTGATCTGGCTTGGGCATTTGGAGGTAGAGAATGGCTTGGTCCAAGGCTTGGTTAGAGGGCTTGAAGAACTGCTGGATGGCTACTATCGGCCCATTACCATTGCTGGGTATCGGAGCAGCATTAAGTTGATTGGCACTACCTATCACCCTAGAGCCATCACAGGCAAGTAGGCTGCCCCGGCGTGTGAAGAGAAAGTTGCTCAGCCGGGGTAGCGAGCCCCTTGGCTGATCGTATTTGGATGTGCTGGCATCTAGGCCCTTGATGAATGTGCGCTGTGTGACTGGGGGCATAGGGGCCTCAGGAGACGATTATGCCAAAGGTGTGATCTGCTGAGGGCCACGTATCCATTCCACCAGAGCCAGGAGTCCCTACCTGACGAGGACCGGCTACGAGCTTATTGCCACGAGCATTATCCCGCAGTGCCTTCTCGAACGACTGCATCTTGGCCCGATATTCCTGGAGATTATTAGTGGCCTCGCGGAATCTGCCTACTAGGTAGTCGATTATAGGGTCTCGCCAGCCAGCCGGGATGGGCAGATTGAGGGCAGCCATGCCCACCTGATAGGTGGGATTATTGAATACTCGCAAACCAGCTAGCCTGAGATTGGACTCCGAGGCAGCAGCACCAGCTAGCCAGGATTGCGGGACAGTCCCACCCAGACCTCGCTGCACTCCACCTAAGACTGACGCTGAGATCGTGGAGAACGCTACTACCTCATAGGCCCCGCTAATGGACCCCAGTAGCAGCATCCCGAATGGTAGCTTGAAGCCTGACACGTCGGTCAAGGTCAGGGTGGTATCAGTCGCAGCAGCAGGATTAGCCAGGGTTGTAACCGCTCCTGACCTATTGGGCTGAGGCTGAAGCTCGACGATTATGCGATCTGCTGACTGCTGAAGGACGCCTATACGCACAACCCCTGGCACCACATTGCGATAGAACAAGGTATCGCGCCCACCCAGAGCGATAATGTAGCCGTCCCACCAGCCATGATCGAACTTGGTCCATAGCCCTGGGACCTGATACATGGCCTGGGTGTTGACTGTAGGTAGGCCGGTCATGTCCGGGATACCACCAACTATCTTAGAGGCTTGCTCTAGTGCGGTATTTAGCCAGCGATAGAGCGTGAAGGCTGAGATGCGCTGCCCATCAGCATCAGGGTAAAATGAGGTATTGCGAGTCGGCGGCAGGCCAGGGACTCCAGGGGCTGAGATGGTGACAGGCAGTGCTGTGACGCTGACGAACTGGTTCTCACCACCTTGGCCGATGCCGAAGTAGATATTGGCCGCAGTAGCTCCAGGGACGGCTGAGATGAGGGGCCCGGTGACCTGGATTGAGTGAGCAGCATCTACCGAGATGGGGCCAAATTCAGCAGTGCCGAGGGTCTGCCCCCACTGGTTGGTGAAGCAGAAGATGAGGTAGTACTGTCCTGGTGGAAGGGTACTGGCTATGGCAGTCTGGGCAGCAGCGATGGAGATATTACTCGATAGAGACAGCCCTCTAGGCAGGTCCGGGAATAACTCTCTCGCGCCTACAATGACATCGCCTATGAGCAAGTCTCATCTCCCTTAACTCGCTACTGGTCCTGCTGCCGGTCCCGATACTGGCTGACCCATGCGTCTTAGTTCTGCGTCATAATCTGCCTGAGCCTGGTAGATGCGCTTCTGGAGAACTTCCAAGCGCTGCCCATGAAGCCAATCCTGTTCCTGCTTGATTGACTCGGCAGCTACGATCATATGGACTGGTAACTGCCGGTTGTCGATAAAGTATTGCAGGTCAGTGAGAAGGTTACCTACGTCGACATTGCCAGGGGTTATCCCCATGAGCATGAAGTTGTATTGGAGAATCTGCTTGAGGAGCAGCTTATCGGCATCGGACATAGCTGCTATCCTCTATCGTGGCTTGCCCGCGTTCGCTCGATCTTCAAGGTCCTTCTTGATGCGCTCGTCGGCGGCAGTAATGTCAGGATGCTGAGAGCCTGTGTCAAGCAGATGAACGATGGACGATTGGATATCTGCAAACTCTCTAACAGTGGGACGGATGCCCATAGCCTCGAAGTGATGATCAAGGAGGCGCTTCACGGCAGGGCGATAATCGACCTTCTTCGCTGGGCTGGTTACTATAGTATCAGCGGTCACTGTCCCTCCTATTGCCCTGACACTGGGGGGTCGGAGAATATCCCCATATCCGATGCCGACTGCGCTATTGCGAAGGCTGAGTCGGTGTTGATGGTGGTCTCGATATCGTCAACTAGAGCACTAAGCTGGCTACCATTAAGGTTGTGACCTTGAGCAGATAGACGGGCTGAGACGGCTGCGATCAGGTCCAGCCTGAATTGTGATGCTGCTCCCACTGCCATGGACCTCTCCTACTAAGTATGACGGGTCTGAGGAGGCTCGACCCATACTGCCAGATCGTTAGTGCAATCGGCTATCACAGTCGCAGAGTCAGTCACGATCTGCTGCTGGATGTGGGCAATCATCCCATTGAACTGCGACAGGGATAGGTTGACACTCCAGTTGCTGAGGATCACCTTCATTAGTGTCTGAAGATGTCCTCCAAATGTCGATCTGACCGGGACTGCCATCGTGTACCCTCGCAGCAGGCCTCAGGGGTTGCCAGTGATCTCTAGGTCAGCAGTCATGGCCGACCCAGCATTAGCCAGCGTCACAAGGACGTTTACCGTGGTCAGGTTAAGCTCGCTGATGAACGAGAACAGCAAGTCTACAAGCTCAGCGGCTGTGCGGGCCGTGGCGTCCTGGTAGAGGGTCACAGTGGTCGTGCCATCGGTCGCAGTGATCTTGATACCAGTGATCTGCGAGGAGGCCGGGGCCGCAGTGACCTTGAATCTGACCTTGCCCGAGCGCACATAGTTGACAAAGCCAGTGAGCGCGAAGGTAGTAGTGGCGTTGATGGGCACGTTCTGAGCAAGCAGGTTCACATACTCAGTCGGATTGCCAAACTGAAGCACGGTCTTAACTGAGTTGACGATGGCCATGCCAATAAGCCCCGCCGAGAACAGAAGCGATTGAAACAGGTTCATCATTCTGTGCATCGTTATCTCCTTAAGCAGGTGCTCCAGTGAAGCCAACTTGCATTCTGGGGCTACGGCAGATCAATTGCCATGCCAGGTAGATCGAGCTAACCAGTACACGCTGGTTAGAGGGCTTGATGAAGGGGTCCACGGTGAAGTAGTCAGCCTCATGGAACACCGGGTAGAGATACTTCGAGTTCAGCAGGTGGACGTTATTGGCAGTGTTGAACCGATCAGGTATCACTACCGCATTATTGAACAGGAAGTGATACCGGATGCCACCCTGGACAGCCTGCTTGTCCTGGAAGTTGTCCACGGCCCGGATGATGCCTGCCGCGTTTGAGGCAGTAGCGAGGAAGTTGTTCTTGAAGCTAGCGTAGCAGGCATTGGTCATCAGCAGGGTGTCGGGCTCGTCATAGCCGAATACCCCTGTCTGGTAGCCCGTCTCGACCTGAGTGGGGGTGATAGTGCCACCTAGCGCTACGTTGGCTTGAGGCTTCCAGTAGGCATTGGCAGCCAGGTTACGGTTGATACCTGCGATAGTGTTAGTCGTGGAGATCACCCAGCTAGCAATGCTGTCAATGTCGAGGGAAGTATTCTGCGGCGAAGTGCCCCATAGTGCCCTACAGAGCTTCTGAAGGAAGCTGGCACTGGCGATCTCGAACTTGGTCTTGAGCAGGTCCAATCCACCAGACCCACCGCGATTGAGGATGATGTCAGTGATGGGCACGGCTAGCGACTGGCGGTAGAAGCGCCACAGTTGATTAGCAGGGACTACCGAGTCCACAACGGCAGTGTCTAGCAATTGATCGCCGAAGTACGCACCACCAGTCATCTCCTCCTGGGTGACCTCGGGGTAGACAATCTCACCACCCGCGAACTTCTTCCCCTCTCGCGTGAGGGCCCAGAATGCTGGCGACGGAATGAAGGTCACGTCACCCAGGGTGGGGATGATGTACTTCTGGGTGATGGCGTTGAGTGTATTGACCAGCTGGGTGGGCGGGTTCGATAGGCCCATGCCCACGACGCCAGCAGCTAGGTCAACCGGACCCGTGTACTCATAGCTATCCCGTTCGACAACCTGCATCGACTCCATGTCGATGACAACCCGCGTCGAGATTATGCGAGTCTGATACTTGAGATTATCTTCCACGACATCCTCCAGTAGAACCTAGTTGGCTAGATAGCTAGTTAGCCAGATTGTCGACACTCTTCCAGATCGAGTCGTCCTTGGCCGCAGCAGCCAGAGCTTCGTCAAGGGCCGCTGAGACTGAGGTGAGAGCCTTGGGACGGAATCCATCAGGAGACTCCAGACGAACCGAGCCGGTATTGGCGCTAGGCCGAGGCAGTCTCGGAGCAGCTTCCTTGCGGCCAGCTTCACGACCACGTTCCTCGGCAGCCTTCACAGCCGCATCGATGTCGGCCTGGGTCATGGGCTTGGTTGTGAGGTCTCGGTAGGCGCGGCGCAGGTCGGGAATCCCGCCACGGGTGACATACTTGTTATCATTAGCGGCCTTGAGTAGACCGTCGTAGGTGATCTCGGTGCGCTTAGCTTCGGGCACGAGGTCCATGTACATCTGCTCTAGGCGATCTTCGAGGTAGCTGCGGGCCATCTGAGCCTGAGAGTTGACCAGGGGAGCCAGAACATCCCGCTGCAACTTCTCGAAGGCTGCTTGCTGAGACCTGTGGGCCTTGATCAGCGGACCAATCACAGGGTCTGACTCATTGAGGCCCTTAAAGGGGTCCTCGGGCTGGTTATTGCGACCTTCATCACCACCCTTGGCCTTGCCCTCCATGACTTCCTTGTACAGTCGTGCGGTCTCGGCCTGAGCTAGCTGGAGGTTCTTTAGCTGCTCCTGGAAGGCCTTCTCCTTGGCAGCTAGGTCCGTTTCACGCTTTGAGAGGGCAGATTGATTCTCGGCGGATAAGGCCCGTAACTCGCCGATGGTGGTTGTCTGCCCGCTAGCCAGAGTAAACACTACGTCGTCCTTGATGGACTTGTCAGCGAGAATGTCCTTTAGAGTGGCCACGAGTCAGTCTCCTTATGCTGGAGGTCCCTGAGGTCCTCCGCCAGCAGTCATGCCTGGGGAGCCTGGGGTGCCAGAGCCGGTTGCCATTGCAGCCGGAGGTAGTGCTGAGATATTGAGTGGAGGTCCTGCTACTGCCATAGCCTGATGGGCCTTATTGGCCTCAGAGAGAGCACGCTGCACACCTGCCATGGCCTTCGAGAGACCAAGTGCTACTCCAGGGAGAGATGATCCAGTGTGAGCTATGAGGGCATTGATCTTACGGTTGATGACATCAATCTCTCGGGCGACCATGCCAGGGTCAGCTACCCTCATGACCGATAGTTCCTTCGATAGGGCATCACCTTGCTGGTCGGCAGGGCTAGAGACAGTCATGCCGCCTCCACCACCGGGAGCGCCGTTACCAGGTTGACCCTCCATGCCGGGAGCAGCCATAGGATCAGGGCCACCGGGTCCAGGTCCACCAGCACCGGGCAGTCCAGGAGGTCCACCACCACCTGGCGCTCCACCACCACCGGCTCCAGAGGCAATTCTAGCCATCATCTGCTGGAGCAGTAGAGCTTGTAGAGGGCTGGGACCGGCTGCCATTGGATGATTACCTGATTACCCTCTCCCGCGATGTCCAGGATGAGATTCCCCAGCGCCATCTGGGATGATACCGAGGGGGTCCTTCGAGGGCCAGTTCGGCAGTCCACTGGGGGCTGCGGGGCCATGTTCAGGGGCGTCCTTCTGAGCATTGAGAGGGGATTCCATGTTGTGGATCATTGTCTGCTTCATGTCATCGGCCATATCGAGTCTCCTTGAGCTATGGTGCTGCTAGGATGTCTAGTGCCGGGACGATTTGCGCCCGTGACGCCCACCACCGGCATGTCTGGTGCCAAAGTGCTGCGAGGGCTTCAGTTGACCAATCTTGGGGCCTGATTTGGCCTCCTTGGGTTCATGGACTGTATAACCTTTTCGCTCGGCCATCTTCGTCCCTCCAGAAGGTGTCAAACCTCGAAACTGCTCAAATCGCTCCCCGGAGTTGAACATCAGTCCACCAGGGCTTGTGCCAATGCCTCATCGTTGTGGTGGTCTCGGTCCCAGTCCAGGGTGGTGCGGGCAGCACGAGAGAGCCACTGTCCCAGATCAGCCTCGGTCCTGAAGCCTCGCAAGTGCTCGACTGGGAATGAGAAGTTGACAGGTCTGCCCTCAACAGCTAGACGGACGTTCTTATAGCCGGATGAATCGGCTCCATCAGGCCAGGACAGTATCTCAATGCCTATTTCGAGACCCTTCACACTGGCAGGGATATGCTACTCGGGTAGTATTGTCAAGGGGGGAGATGTTAATCGAGTCCGGGATGCTATCGAGGTGACATGATAGTGGGCTATGCAGCAGGGACATTAGGTAGCATAGAGGTCATATCGGCTCGCGTGAGGCGGCGAGATGATGGAGGCTGCAAGGGGTCCTCAGGGAGACGAATCCACCACCGACCAGTCTGGTCTTGGAACACTACACAGCCCCTATGAGCTAGGTAACTGTTGCAGCACCAGCGCCTTACTTGGCGGGTAGAGCGGTTCCAGAGTCGGGCTATGTACCTGGGACTCACCCAGTCACCAGTGAGCAGAATGTGTGAGGCTGTCACTGGACTATCACCTCCTGAGCAGTAGCATGAGGGGTTAATTGATTGGATACAGACTGCTGACGTTCTATCTCGTGAGGACAATAGCCCCAAGCACCAAGCGAGAAGTTACAGTCCATGCAAAGGACCCTATACTTATCTCGGTTGCGTTTCTTCCAGTTATTCTGAGCGTCCCATCGACTCATCGCTTCCTCGACTTCGCTAAGGCAGCGATCTGCATTTCGCGGTTCATCTTGGTTGCTACTTCTGCCGCGTTTGGTACCTCTAAGTACTCCAAAAAACTTTGAATATCGAGCGCGCCTGCTTCCCGAAGTGGTAAGGCCATCTGCCTCATGGCGCTGCGGCTGATAGGCAGCAGTGAGGTTGGGTCCACATACAGTCCCAGCTTATTGTCGTCAGCCATTGGTAGCCACGGAATGGTCATGAACTTCTCATTGACAGTCGGGAAGGCCCGCTTGCCGCGATAGTTGACCACCATGAGGTCGAATATCTGCTCGGCGAGACGATGGACAGACCTAGCTAGCAGTCTCTCCCGGCAGCGGGTGAGGGTCTTGGACTGGTAGAGGGAGGCCTCGAATAGCTCAGGAGAAATGTTGCCAGCACCTGGCTGACCTTCCCTGGCCTGAGTGAAGCCCTGTAGCTCCTTCTGGAGGGCAAGCAGGTATTGTGGCAATTGGACCATGTGCTGGGGCATCTGATTAGGCCATATTTGCACCGGGGGGCGTGAGTTGGGAGCCGTGATCTGTACCTCACCCGGCAGGCCTCCGAAGGCCTCAGCCGTGATGCCGGTCTCCTCAGGAATGAACCATACGCCGTTATTCAGTCTGACGGCATTCTCGTAGGTCTGGGTCAGCATCCGTCCAGCCAGGTCCTGAAGGTCCTTAGTAAATCTTCCGGGAGGAGGCGGGTAGAAGTCTGTGAGGGGTGGAAGGGCATAGATGGGTATGAGGGGGAAGCGTTTCTTGGGATTCGGATTATCGCCGTCGGCCAGAATCCTGCCGTTAGACTCAACCACCATCCGTTTGTTAGGATAACGGGGCATTCGTCGAACACTACCACTGGGTGCCCCGAAGCCTCTCTCGACAGTCGCAGCCGAATCTCCCCCGGCTTCATCCTTCGTAACTTCAATCGTATGATCAGAGAGGAATATCGTCCGGGTGCGGTTTCGCGCGTCACCATGACGGACTTCTCCCCCGACTGGTCCTGAAGTAATTGACATAGGACCTTCTGGGAGCCGGAAGCCAAAGCCTTCGGGGGAACGGTAACTTCCAGGCATATACGGCTCAGCATCCATATCCTGTCCAGTTTCGGGCCAGTAATCGAGTTGCTGGTCAGGATAGTAACGATCTTCGAGGACAAGGAACTGCCAGTCGTCGTCATTGTTGGCACCAGGGTCTACATAGGCGGTTTCAGGGTCACGATGATGAGCCCAGACCTCACCCTCACCATAATTGGCTGTGGGGTCATATCCAACCTGGATGAATCCAATGGATGATAGCTGTGACCAGAGCAGGCCATGAAGCAGGTAGTAGTTGACCCAGGCACGTCGCCACTGCTCGTCGAAGGCCCTAGTGCGATCCTCATCAACGCCGCCATCCTCACGATTGTATATGTAGACCTTGGGAGAGGAGTCAGATAGCTCTGTCGCTTCGGAGATGTTCATGACCTGTAGCTGGGGGATCATGATCTTAGGGCGGAATGATGGGGTGGTGCGACCGGCCCCGGCGAGGTTGTAGAAGTCTCGCACTTGGGGGAACCAGTTCTGGCCTAGGAACTTATCCCGGTGGTCACCAGCAATGCGCTGTAGCTCGTCGATGGCCTTGGCGCGGGGGTCGGCGTCGTAGGCAGGCTGCGACTTGCGCTCAGTTCGTATTACGAGGGCCATGGTTAGGCTACGTGTGGCACATCTACCCCACTGTTGTCAAGCATTTCTCCACCTACAGTTCCAGCCGAGAGAAATTCGCGTAGCGCTTGCTCGGCTGTACGTCCGACTTGCTCACTATTACCCTTCAGGATGGTGGTGTCGACCTCCATGATGAGCTTCATTAGATTATCATAGGGGATGATGTCGGGGCAGATCACATGGGCGGCTAGGGCAGCATCCTCGGCCCAGAGTTGCCAGCCCTTCTTAGCTCCCCTAGCTCGCTTGAGGTTGACATATCGCTCCATCAGCGCTTTAAGAACTGCTCCTGGAGCCCCGGACTGTCCGCTGGCTGTGACGGCTGCACCCGCCGCAAGGGCTCTGATCTCGTCCTCAGACCAGGGGATGGGCTGGTCGGGCGTGTCGGGCGAGGTTGAGCTTGAGGGTTCTCGGGGAAGTCCAGGACTATCCTCTCCGCCTGACGACTGAGACGCTCCCTCTCCCGCTGCTGCTCCAGTTCGTACAGGCGCTCGTCCGATAGGACTGTCGACTGGCGCTGCCGGGACACTATCGGGGGCTCGATGCGCTGCTCGATTTCGTCGAGCGGGCTTTCGGATGCTCTCGTCAGGGTTGGTTGTTGAGGTGGTATGGACTGACTCTGATAGGTCCTTGCTGATATCTGACGTACTTCACCTCCACGCAAGAAGTAAGCCTCTGAGCCAATAGGTGCGAGACGGATAACAAGCTGCTTCTGTACCGGATCATAGTGCCTGACCAGGCCCTCACCATCCAGGGAGTCGAGCATGTCCAGAGCGTCGATCTTCAGTTCGCCACCAGCCTTCTTGACCATGGTGGTGAGGATACGCAGCAAGTAGGCTGCTATCGGCTGACCTTGTGGGTCGATGAGGGGGTTCATATCCCGTCCATTCTAGTAGCAGCAGTGTAGAGTCGCCCATCAGGGGCTCGCTTGCCATATGTCTGCTTCCAGACCTTCATGAAGTGAGCACGGACAGCCCCTTGTACGTCCGGGTCAGCACGATAGATGGTCTTGAGGTCATCGGCATCCAGGTCGTCAGGCCTGCTAGCTTCCTTCTTCACGTCGTCAGCGGCATCTTCGGTGTCGAGTACCTTCGATGACATGGGAGCTAGCCCGCCAGTGTGCCACTGCTCGCCGATAAGCCAGCCGATCATAGCGGCCATGAGGATGTCGTCATGACCAGCACGGACGGTCCACTTGCCCTCAATCATCTCGGCGGACTGCATCTGAGCGAGAAGCTGGTCGTCGTAGAGCTTGCAGCGTCCAAATCTGATGGCTGTTCTGAAGGCATCAAGAAGCATATTGCGAGTTCTTGAGGTAGTCTCCCAGCCAATGCTCGTTCTTTGAACATAGCCGAGAGGTTGTCGGTCATCTCTACCCTTCCAGCGGTAAAGGTTAGGGTAGCGATGGGTATCTCGTAGGACTTTCTGGGTCCACAGACCAAGATTTCCAGTGAGTTCGACGGCAACCATCGCGCGGTTATAATACAGCCCAAGAAAGTTAAGTAGTTCAGCAAGGGACTCGGGATTGATACGAGAATTATATCGGGCGACACCTTCTCCAGTTTCACCTCGCCAGACGTAGGCACTAGCGAAATCCTTATTATCTTCCCCCCTCGCTGCATCAGCTCCAACATAGTATCTAGCTCCTTCTACTGGAGTAGCCCAGATATGTAGCGGGCTGGCCTGATCCGGGACCAGCACCACTCCAGACTTACTGACGACCCTAGCTGGTGATTGGTCAAATTCTAGGCGACCCCGGCAGAGTGGCTCGCGGATAAGAACCTTAGCAATGCGCTGCTCCTCACGGGTGAACGCCGAATTGTGAGGAGTGATGAAGGCCTCACCAGCATGGATAGGATACTCCTGGTGGAACTGGTCTATGTCCCCTTGGACCACATTGACAAGGGCCCATCGTCGCCAGGCCACACATTCTAGGGCCTTGTGACACTTCTCACAGCGGCCACAGTAACCGGGGCAGGCCACATACTGGAGAATGTCCTTCTCATCGTCATTGGCTGGACAATCGCGGACAGCCTCCTCAGCAGGGCGGCGGAATAACCGGTCCTCTAGCCAGCCCATGAATATCGGGAGGAACTCATTGCGGCCAGCCACAGCCTCACACCACAGTTGGTAGAAGGGCTCACCAATACCCACCTTACCGTTGGCTGTCGACTCGATGATGATGGCCGTTGACGGGTGAGGGGCCACAGCCGGTAGCATAGAGGTGAATGGAGCTAGGGAGACGTAATATGCTGCTTCTGACAGTAGCAGGAAGCTGAAGGACATCCCCCTGCCACCGATGACATTCTTCGCTGTGGAGATGGTCATCTGCGAGTCGCCATCAGGATGGGGGAAGGTAATCTTCTCCTTGGTGGGCTTCGGGATGTGATATCCGATAGTATCAAGGCCAGTGATCAGTGTCAGGGGAACATTGAAGAGGTCCACAGCAGTCTCGTCGAGTTGAGCGACTAGCTTAGCTCTGGCATTGGGCTGCTCGGTGCAATGGGTGACGCCCAGGCCTGCAAAGACGCTACTGCTGCCCATTCTACGGCTCTTACACACTATGGCCCTGATGGGTAGTCCCTGGAGGACCTGCTTCTCGTTGATCTCGGTTATCGCGTGGGCTTGGTTGGTGCGGAAGCGAAAGTCGACCAGGGCACCCGATTCCCAGTCGCGTATCGGGAGGTGCTGGAGCAGGTTAGAGGCGGCAGAAAGGTTGAGCATTGGTGTAGGTAATAGTCACAGTCTGTTTCCAGTGCTTCTCCTCGATA
>Ga0307471_100000070_pt1 | contig 45360 bp, 35 predicted proteins | sample atmos_gasesAM3C__2_FD_204566 | JGI IMG/M metagenome (GOLD analysis project Ga0307471, IMG submission 204566) | Hardwood forest soil microbial communities from Morgan-Monroe State Forest, Indiana, United States - atmos_gasesAM3C_515 | ecosystem: Environmental > Terrestrial > Soil > Temperate... | reverse complement strand
CCTTTACATAGCATAACAATGAAACGATGTCAAGGGTAAAGTGACACATTTAGTGGCTACAAAAGGAAGTGCAAAACGAACTAAACGGCTTCTTTCGATCTACTTAACCTCTAATGGGGGATAGAACTCCGGCCTAGGCGGGCGCCTTTCCCGCGCCATCCGCCGGGCAATAGTGTGAGAATCTTGGGCTAAATCGCCAGCGCCCCGGTCTTTCGTGGTGGATTGAAAAACGGCAACGGCACAATCTTCGCGGAAACAGTCTTCCGCGCGGCTTCCACGGTTAATTCCATACTCAACGTCGAGCCCAGTGTGGCGCTCTCGCGGCTCACCGACGCCAGCGCAATCATCCTCTTTAACGTGGGCGACCATGTCGTCGAAGTCGCCTTGCCCACCTGGCGCCCGCCACGATAAACCGGCACCGCCACCCGCGAAGCCGTCCCAGGCACTTGCGGCGCCATCCCGATTTTTTCGTACAGAGCTTCCACCTCGCTCCAGTTGATTTCTAGTCCAACCAACGACCGTGGTGGCCCGCCCCTCTTTTCTTCCAGCGCCAGTGCCTCGCGCCCGACAAAGGTTTCCTTCTTGAGATCGACAAGTTTTCCCAGCCCAATTTCTCCTGGAGAGTATTTCTGCTCCTCGATCAACGCTTTCTTGCTGGAGTTGTAATCCACTTCAATCAGAATCAGTCCCGCTTCGATCCGTGCAATGTCCAGCGCAACCATGCCTGCCGGATGAATGTCGAACGGTTTGCCCTTCAACATCAGTGCGTCGAAAACCTTCACCGCCTCTTTCCACGGTATCCAGATTTCGTACCCCAAGTCCCCGGTGTACCCCGTTCGCGAAATGTCTACCGCGACGCCGGCGATCTTTCCATGAGTTACGCGAAAATACTTCAGCTTTGCAATGTCCGCGTCCGCCACGGCGTGCAGCAATTTTCCGGAAGTAGGGCCTTGCAATGCCAGTGCCGCAACTTTTTCTGAAATATCCTCGATCTGCACGTCGAGGCCCATAGCGTTTTGCTGAAACCAGCGCAAACTCGGGTCTGCCGCCGTCCACCGGTAATCGTTCTCGCCGAGACGCGTAATTGTGCCGTCGTCGATTACCTTCCCTTGAAGATCGCACCAGCAGCAGTAGATGACCTGATCGGCAGCCACTTTGTTGATATCGCGCGCAATGATGCGGTTCACCAGTCTCGTGGCGTCACGGCCCGTCACCCGGTATTTGAAAAGCGGCGTGATATCAATCAATGCGGAAGAGTTTCGGATGGCATTGTATTCATGGTCGTGCGTCATCTCATACGCGCTAACCGTGTAGTAGCCGGACCATTCCTTGAAATTCAGGCTCTCGCACAGTGCAAGCGTTCTTTCGTGAAACGCTGTTCCAACGGGCACGTTCCCTCCGTGATCCATCCACGCACGAAAAAATCCTCAGTAACTTGCGGCAAATGATCTTGAATTATAGTGATGATTTCCTGCCTGCCGCAAGCACAAGGACAACGGCTTGTGAACGGCGCTCTCTCTCAGTAGAATGTTTTGTTCTTTATTGCATCTCGGTCCTTCTCTTCAGTATGGAGTCTTAACCAATGCCCCAGTTCTACGATGCGGTCGTCATTGGCGGCGGGCATAATGGCCTCGTCAACGCGGCCTATCTCGCGAAAGCAGGCAAAAAAGTGCTCGTGCTCGAGCGCCGAGGCGTCCTCGGCGGCGCCGCGGTTACCGAGGAGATTATTCCCGGCTTCCTTTTTTCCGAGTGCTCCTACGTTGTTTCTCTCCTTCGTCCTGAAATTATTCGCGAGCTCGATCTTCCGCGTCATGGCTTGGAAATTCTTCCTCTGGACGGCACTTTTTCCCCCATGCCCAGCGGGGACTATCTCTGGCGCGTCAACGATCACGCCAAAACGCAGCGCGAAATTCGCCGTCATTCGCGGCTCGATGCCGAAGCCTACGACGAATTCTCGAAAATGATGACGCCGATGTGTCGCTTCGTGAAGCCGCTGCTCTCGATGATTCCTCCCGATCCCACAACGCTGAATCCCAAGGATCTGAAGCAGCTGAATTTCCTTGTGCAACGCTTTCGCGAGCTTTCCTCCGACGAACGCTACACACTCGTCCAGCTCATGACCATGAGCGCGGCGGATTTCCTCGACCAGTGGTTCGAGACCGACGTGCTGAAGGCCACCATGTCCGCTTCGGGCATAATCGGCACGTTTCTCGGGATTCGATCGCCCGGCACCGCTTATGTTTTGCTGCACCACTACATGGGCGAAATCGATGGTGCCTTCCGATCCTGGGGCTTCAGCCGCGGTGGCACTGGCGGCATTTCCCTGGCGATTGCTTCAGCGGCTCGCGAAGCCGGTGTGGAAATCCGCACGCAAGCCCCGGTCTCGAAGATTTTGGTGAAGGACAATCGCGCGTGCGGTGTCGTCCTGAAAACAGGCGAAGAGATTCGCTGCAACGTCGTTTCCTCCAGCGTTGACCCCCATCTCACCTTTGAAGTTTTCATGGAGCCGCACGAGCTTCCTTCCGATTTCCTCCAGAGCGTGCGCCGCTACAAATTCCGCGGCTCTTCCGGGAAAGTGAACCTGGCGCTGGATGCGCTGCCCAATTTCAAGTGTCTCCCCGGTGATGGTGCACACCTTCGCGGCGCCATTTCCATTTCTCCGAAAATGGAATACATGGAGCGCGCGTACGACGACGCGAAGTATGGCCATTTCTCGAGGCGGCCGTACATTGACATGGTCATCCCTAGTCTCACGGATCCCTCTGTCGCCCCGCCAGGCAAACACGTACTCTCCTGCTTCGTGCAATACGCGCCCTACCAGCTGGCCGAAGGCACTTGGGACGATCAACGCGAAGCCTTTGGCAACAACGTGATCAATACCATTTCCGAGTTCGCGCCGAATATCAAGGACATCATTATCGGCAAGCAATTTCTGACCCCGCTCGATCTCGAGCGTGAATTCGGCCTAACCCAGGGCAATATCTTCCAGGGTGAACTTTCCCTCGAACAGCTCTTCTTTCTCCGCCCCGTACCGGGTTGGGCGTATTACCGCACGCCGGTCGACAATCTCTACATGTGCGGCTCCGCCACTCATCCCGGCGGCGGCATCATGGCTGCGAATGGACGCATCGCGAGCCAGGTCATCCTGAAAGAATGGAAGAAGGCGGCGAACTGACGATGCCCATCGGACAGAAGGTTGTGCTCATCGGGGGTGGTCACAACGCTCTGATCACCGCATTCTATTTGGCGAAAGGCGGTTTCAAGCCGACGGTGCTGGAGCGCCGCGAAATGATTGGCGGAGGTGCGGTAACCGAAGAATTTCATCCCGGCTTCCGGGTTTCCACGCTGGCGCATACCCTGGGACCGCTGCGCGACGATATCGCGCACGATCTAAAACTTGAAAAATTCAAGCTGGAAATCTTCCGCCCGGACCCGCGTCTCTTTGTGCCTTCCCTGGACGGCAAATCCATCGTATTTTTTGACGACGCCTCAAAAACCGCTGGTGGCATCACCCGCATTTCCGCGAAAGACGGCACGCGCTACACCGAATTTGCCGAGACGCTCGAAGAAATGTCCGGCGTGTTCGGTCGGCTTGCTTCGATCACGCCGCCCGCCATCGACAAACCCACTCCCGGTGATCTGTGGAACTTGCTGCAGACCGGCCGCGGCATCCGTAGTCTGGGGAAAACGGGAATCTTTGACCTGCTTCGCTGGGGGCCTATGGCCGTGGCTGATTTCGTCGCGGAGTTCTTCGAGACGGAATTGCTGCGGGCAGCCATTGCGGCGCGGGGCATTTTCGGCACGAACATGGGACCTTGGTCAGCCGGTTCCACCGCCGTGCTGCTGTTGCGGGCGGCCGCGGATGCCCATCCCGTCGGGTCGTCTGTATTTACGCGCGGCGGACTTGGCGAATTCACGCGCGCGCTGGGCGACGCGGCAAAGAAAGCCGGCGTGGAGATTCGCACCAATGCCGACGTCCAGCAGGTCCGCACGAAGGACGGCCGCGTTTCCGGTGTGGCGCTTGTCGACGGTGAAGAGATTTCATGCCAGGCCGTGGTTTCCGGCGTGGACCCGAAACGCACGTTCTTTGATCTCGTGGATCCCGCGAATCTCGATCCTGTCTTCACCATGCGCATGAAGAACTACCGCGCCGTCGGCAAAGTCGCGAAGGTGCACCTCGCTCTTGATGGATTGCCGAACTTTCCATCGCTTGCGGATGCCGTGGGGCCGGACGGAGTCCGCCAAGCCCTCTCGGGCCGCATTCACATCGGGCCCGACATTGATTATCTCGAGAAGGCCTTTGATGCCTCGAAGTATGGCGAGATTTCCACCGCGCCTCATCTCGATGTCACCATTCCTTCTTTGCTTGATTCTTCCCTGGCACCGGAAGGCAGGCACGTTCTCAGCGCTTACTTCCAGTACGCGCCGTATAAGCTGAAGGAAGGAAACTGGAACAATCGCCGGGGGGATCTGGCGAACACCGTGATCAAGACACTCTCGGCCTATTCGCCGAATCTGGCGAATCTCGTCGAAGCGGCCCACGTGGTGACCCCGCAGGACCTCGAAACGATTTATGGCTTTACGGGCGGGCACATCTATCATGGCGAACTGGCGCTCGATCAGCTCTTCACTATGAGGCCAGTGCTCGACTGGGCACGCTATAAAACCCCTGTTCCGGGCTTATTTCTCTGCGGGAACGGCACGCATCCGGGCAATGGTTTGACAGGCGCATCGGGCGCCAACGCTGCCAAGGAAATCATTCACGAATTGCGGTGAAAGCCGCGAGCGAGCGCAAGCTGAATCGGTCTTGCCAAGCAAGGGGCGCAATATATTGTGCCCCTACCGTGAAAATTTGGATTCATGACGATGATTGACCGTATCAAGCTAAAACAATTGCAGGAACGGGAGGCCAAACGCTTCGTTGCGGAGCATCCGCGCTCGGCGGAACTCTATAAACGTGCGCGAGGCTCGCTGCTCGGCGGCGTGCCCATGAACTGGATGAAGAAATGGGCCGGAGAGTTTCCCGTTTTCGTGACCAAAGCAAAGGGCGCGCACTTTAGCGATGCCGATGGGCGGGAGTATGTGGATCTTTGCCTGGGCGATACGGGAGCCATGACCGGACATTCGCCGGACGTCGTGACTGCGGCGGTTGCTAAACGCCTCGGTGAAGGCATCACCTTGATGCTGCCGACGGAGGATTCCCTGTTTGTCGGCCAGGACCTAAAGAAGCGCTTCGGGTTGTCCTATTGGCAATTCACGCTGACGGCCACGGACGCAAACCGCTTCTCGATTCGTATCGGGCGCGAAATTACACAGCGACAGAAGATTCTTGTCTTCAATTACTGTTATCACGGCACCGTGGACGAAACGTTCGCCTCGCTGCACGACGGAATCGTAGAGCCGCGCCGCGGAAACATCGGGCCGCCAGTCAATCCCACAGAAACAACCCGCGTCGTGGAGTTCAACGACCTGAACGCGCTGGAAGCCGCGCTGAAGCATCACGATGTGGCATGCATTCTTGCGGAACCGGCGATGACCAACGTCGGCATCATCCCGCCGGATGCGGGTTACTGGAAACAAGCGCAAGAGCTGGCGCGGCGCTATGGCGCAATTTTCATTGCCGATGAGACGCACACAATCTGCGCGGGACCGGGTGGCTGCACCGCGGAATGGAGACTGGAACCTGACATGCTGGTGTTCGGCAAGGCCATCGGCAGCGGCATTCCGGGCGCGACCTACGGTTGTTCGGAAGAGGTGGCGCAGCGCATCTCCGCGCGGATTCATCTGGAAGACTGCGATGTTGGCGGAATCGGCGGAACACTGGCGGGGAATGCGCTTTCGCTTGCGGCGATGCGCGCAACCCTGGAACACGTTTTGACGGCAAAAGCGTATGAGAAAATGATTCCGTTGGCGGTGCGATTCAATGATGGCGTTTCTGCGGAGATCAAGAAACAGGGCTTGCCCTGGAACGTGCAGCGCCTGGGTTGCCGCGCGGAATATACGTTTTCTCCTAAACCTCCGCGGAATGGCGGAGAATCGGCTGCCGCAACGGATTTTGGATTGGAACGCTTCCTGCATTTGTATGCGCTGAATCGCGGCGTGTTGCTGACTCCTTTTCACAACATGGCGTTGATGTGTCCGGAGACGACAGTCACAGACATCGACTTGCATACGCAGATTTTCGGAGAAGGGGTGAGGGAGTTGGTCTAGGTCTTGCTCACGGAATCCTGTCCGAGACGAATTCGGACGGTATTGCCGAACGAAATGGAACAGAGGATAACTATTGGGGTGTCCCCCTCCCTCCCGCATATTTTGGTAAGTACAGAAAACAAAGAGTTTAGATTTTCTACAAGCGGTTTAGAATCAACATTTATGGAACAGTTCGTAGGTGTTGATACTAAAAGAGTTAGCCTTGGTTTGCTGGCCCCTTTTCCGGAATGTGAAAGAACCGGGCTGTTCGTTCCGAGCGTGCCTGGAACCTGCGCGGTAGAACGGACCGACGCATGGCCTCCCAAAGCCAATCGTATAGTAACTGAATAGTTATCTTCAGTAATGAGAAATCGGAGAATTTTCACGTCGTGGCGAAAGCCTGGACACCCGGCGTATACTGGGGCGGTTAAGCAGCAAAAATAATCCTGGGAGCGAGACGTGGCGGCCTACTATCTACTGAAGACGGAGCCCTCAGAATATTCGTTTGCCGATTTACAGCGGGATGGCCAGACAGTGTGGGATGGAGTCACGAATCCAACGGCGGTGAAGCATCTTCGCGAAATGCAGCCTGGTGCCCGCATCATCATCTATGAAACGGGTGATATGAAGAGTGCCGTGGGAACGGGCCGAGTGGTTTCGGTGGATGCAACCGATCCGCGAAAGCCCCAGATGGAAATTAAAGCAGGGAAGACGCTGGCCAAGCCGGTTTCACTTGCCGAGATTAAGAAGAACAAAATTTTCCGGGATTCACCTTTGGTCAAGATCGGCCGATTGTCCGTGGTGCCGCTGACGAAGGAACAGTTCGAGGCACTTCTAGGAGCGTAGGTGCTCTCCCTCGCCACAATGAAGTGCCAAGTGGGCCGAATTGGCCTTCTTGTGGGCTCGCACGCCCGGACCTATAATTGAAACTTCCCAACGGAGGAGGAAGACCACCATGGCAACCGCTGAAGCCAAATTGCAGGTACCGGAATTCACTAACGAGCCATTCATTGATTTTACAAACCCTGAGAACCGAAAAAAGATGGAAGACGCCCTGAAAAACGTGCGCGCCGAGTTTGGGCGCGAATATCCGATGTGGATCGGGGGGCAAAAGGTCATCACGACTGGCAAGAAGAAGTCGACAAACCCGTCCCGTCCCTCGGAGGTGATTGGGGTATTTCAGCACGCATCAAAAGAACAAGCGGCGCAGGCCATTGAGTTCGCAAACAAGTTTTTTGATACGTGGAAGAAAGTGCCGACGGAAACGCGCGTCATGTGCTTGTTCACAGCGGCGCAAATTATCCGCAAGCGGAAATTCGAGATGGCCGCTCTGGTGTGCTATGAAGTGGGCAAAAGCTGGATTGAAGCTGACGCCGACGTGGCCGAAACCATCGACTTTTGCGAATTTTACGGCCGCGAGATGCTCCGTTTGGCGCAGCCGCAGAAGCTGACGCCCATGCGTGGCGAGCGCAACTACTTGACGTATATCCCGCTTGGCGTCGGCGCGATTATTCCGCCGTGGAATTTCCCGATGGCGATTATGGCAGGGCTGGTGGTGGCTTCGCTGGTAACCGGAAATACTGTGGTGCTGAAACCGGCCTCAGATTCGCCCACGATTGCAGCGAAGTTCGTCGACATTTTGTTTGAGGCCGGGTTCCCCAAAGAAGCGGTGCAGTTCCTGACCGGCTCGGGCGCCGCAGTCGGTGACACGATCGTGCAGCATCCCAAGACGCGGTATGTCGGTTTTACCGGCTCGAAGGAAGTGGGCTTGCGCATCTCGGAACTGGCGGCCAAGCCTTCCCCAGGGCAGATCTGGATCAAACGAACCGTGCTGGAAATGGGTGGGAAAGACGCCATTGTCGTGGACGAAGAAGCGGACATCGACGCTGCCGTGGAAGGTACGGCGCAGGCCGCGTTCGGTTATCAGGGGCAGAAGTGCTCGGCGTGCTCGCGCGTGATTGTCAGTGAAAAGGTCTACGACACTTTCTTGAATAAACTGGTGGAGCGGACGAAGAAGATGAAAGTTGGGCCGAGCGACGATCCCAACAATTACATGGGTCCGGTAATCAACGATTCGGCCATGAAGGGCATCTTGAACTACATCGAAGTCGGCAAGAAAGAAGGCCGGTTAGTGGCAGGTGGCGGGCGTGCCGCGGGCGAGGGGTATTTCCTCGAGCCGACGATTATTGCCGACATCAGTCCGAAAGCACGACTGGCGCAGGAAGAGGTGTTTGGGCCGGTCTTGGCGGTGATCAAGGCCAAGAATTTTGATGATGCCATGGAGATTGCCAACAACACCGAGTTCGGGCTGACGGGGGCGGTTTATTCGAAGAATCCGGAAAAAATCCGCCGGGCGGAGGAGGAGTTCCACGTGGGAAATCTGTACCTGAACCGCAAATGCACCGGAGCGATGGTGGGCGCGCACCCCTTCGGCGGCTTCAACATGAGCGGAACGGATTCGAAGACGGGCGGGAAGGATTATCTGTTGCTCTTCCTGCAGGCCAAAGCGGTGGCCGAAAAGGTGAGCTAGGCGGAAAAGAATGAATTAACGCAGAGGCCACTGAGTAAGGACGCAGGGGCCGCAGTGAGGAATCGAGGGGCGGATGAGAATCCGCCCCTTTTTTTATTCAGCCGAGGTGCTAACCGTGGAGCCGGAAACCATTTTCAAGACGCGATAGACGGGATAGCTGCAGGCGAGCGCGACGAGGGTGAGGATGCTGTTCTTGCGGTCCTCGCGAACTGCTTCGATGAGGAAACCGATGGACCCCAACAAGGCGAGCGCGGTCGTCCAGGGATAGCCCCAGGCGCGATAAGGGCGCGGCGCATGTGGCTCTCGCAAACGCAGGATGAATAGGGACAGGAACGAGAGCATGTAATTCGTAACGAAAAAGAACGCGAGCATGGCGATGACCCGCTCAAATTTGCCGATGGCAAACGTTACGCCAACGAGCGCGCTCAATAGCAGGCCGAGGGTCGGCGTGCCTCCCTTGTTCACTTTAGAAATCTGCCGAAAGAACAGGCCGTCGCGACTCATGGCATAAATGACACGCGCACCCATGAGGTGCAGGGCGTTAATGGAGCTGAAGAGCGCAATAACCATGATGGAGCGAAAAACGAAGTCACCATGATGGCCAAAAACTCGTTCGGCGGCGAGGCCCAACGAAAAATCGTTGCCCGCCATCTCGTTCATCGGCAAAACGTAAATTACAGCCGCGTTGATGAGCAAGTAGATCACAAACAGGGAGAGCAGACTGGCAAAGATGGCTCGTGGAACGAGATGACCGGGATTCCTTATCTCGTCGCCGAAGTAAATCACGCCGTCCCAGCCGTCGTATGTGTAGATGGTGGCCTGCATCCCGAGCAGCAGCGCCGTTACGAGGGCAGCGCCCACCGGGATCATGATCGGCGGGGCGGTCACAGCGGCCGCGTGCGCGTTGCCTCCCCTCGTGAAGCAAGCGATGACCATCACAATGAAAACGAGCCCTTTCAGCAGCGTCGTCAAATTCTGCACTTTGCTGCCCATGCTCACGCTCTTCCATTGCAGTAGTGCAAAGATAACAATTACGGAAACAGCCGTAATCTGGATACGCGGAATGCCTTCAAAGTTCGGATAGACGCGTGAGATGAATTCGCCGAAGCGCCCACCGAATCGGAAAATACCGCCCAAGGTGGGGAAAAGCTTGGCGCTATATTCGCCAAAGACGATGCCGACAGCACCGGTTGTTCCGCAGGTGGAGATCCAATCGCTCCAGCCCACGATGAAACCCGCATAGTCCCCCAACGCACGGCGCGAGAAATTGTACTGGCCTCCGCTCTTCGGAATCATCGTTCCCAGTTCCGAGAGCTGAAAAGCGCTGACGAGTGCGTAGAGTGCGCCACAGATCCAAACCCCGATGAAGAGCCACGCGTTCGGCAGAAGCGCAGCGATATTCCCGGGAGTGCGGATGATTCCCACTGAAATGGAATTGCCCACCGCGACGGCAATGCCGAAACCCACACCGAGAATTTGCAGGAGTTTGCCCTTTTCCTTGTGTGGATGAGTCGAGTTGGAAGGCTGGCCGGTGGGCGTGCTTTCAGTCGAAGTGGGCAATGGGCAGTCTCATGTTTCCCGGGGGAGACGGAGACATCATACGTTTGTGCGGTAGAAAAGCAAGTGCGCCGGAGTTTTCTTAGCTTTCTCTGAATTACGGTAGCTAACGCATTTTGGGCACGCGGCGCTCATTGGGTCGATCGTCCAGTTCGAGGAGAAGTTTTCCGGGCGAGGAGTCGTGCGAAAGGCGAAGAGAAGAGCAATCGTTGGCGAGCCAGTCGGCGCCTGCGGCAAGCAGCTCTACCTCGCGCGTGGTAGTGCACACGGCAAGCACGCGAGAGCCCGCCGCTTTTCCGGAACGCACACCATTCGAGGCGTCCTCAATCACCACGCATTCCGCTGCCGGAAGGCGCAAGGCCTCAGCTCCTTTCTGGTAGGGTTCCGGGTCGGGTTTGCTGCGCCGGATGTCACTGGCGGTGACCATGTGGCGAATGAGATCGAGCAGTCCGGCGGCGCGAAGGCGGGCTTCGGCGAGCGGACGCGTAGCGGAAGTGACGACCGCCAACTGTTCCTGTGGCGTGGCCGTGAGCAACTCTCGCGCACCGGGGAGAGCGATAATGTCGGCGACGTCTTCGATTTCCGCGCGCTCCATCCACTGGTCCTCTTCCTGGTGAGCCGAAGAGGAAGCGTGAGGCAACAAAGCCTGGATGGAGGCAAGGCTGGTGCGGCCGTGGGCCTGCTGCACGACCCAGTCAGGGTCGAGCTTGTGCTTGTCCGCCCAGCACGACCACACACGGGCGACGGCGGGTGTGGAGTCCACGAGCACGCCATCCATATCGAACAGCAGTCCGCGACAAGCGATTTGCGTCATGAGGCTCCCGGAAAAAGTGCTGCGCCTAGTCTGCCTTGAAACCGGACAGAGGGAAAGTACGTCAGCTGCGGCGCGAATAGCGCGAGACCGAGTCAAGCGCATGCCTCGTGGTCAGGAACCACAGTTAGTGCTTTTGTAGTATTGCGCCTCCTTTGCCCTGGCCACGATAATCACGGGAATTTTAGGTGGAAAGAAACGCGTTGACAGATGCGTGTGTCCTGTAACGTTTATTCTCCGCGAGGAGAATACGTACGAGGGGGAATCGTGAAGCATTCAAAATGGGCAGGAAAGCTATTGCTGTGTTCTCTGGCCGTGATTTGTGCCGCAACGAATGGCCAGGCGCAGCAGACTACCGCGAGTATGCGTGGCGCTCACGGCCACACAAGTGGAGACAGGCTTCTCGCGAAATGTCTCTTCGGACACTGCAGGTGATTCGTGGCCGGGTCGTCGACGCCAGCGGTGGCGTGGTCAAGGACGCCTTACGCGCAGGATTGGAACCTGAACGTGGAACGGTCGTTTGGAAATGATTGGCTGCTGCAGGTTGGCTACATCGGAACGAAAGGAACGAAGCTTCCGCGTTTTGTGGAAGGAAATCCAGCGGTGTACATTCCCGGCTTCGTGAATGGGCAACCCATCTCGACCCAGGATAATGCCGACCAGCGGCGGCTATTCCGGCTGCACCACGGATCCAGCCAGTTCTCCGTGCACGCACACGTCTGCAGGCCTGATTTCGGGAATTGCCAATTCTACCTACAACGCTCTGCAGACCAGCTTGCGCAAACGTTTCAGCCACGGCTCCTCGTTCCTGGTCTCTTACACATTCTTCAAGACTCTCGATGATGCTTCCGCGTTCAACATTACGGGATCCGCTTCGCAGAGTACGGCGGGTGAAAACGATCTGGCGCAAAACCCCTTTGATGTGCGGGCCGAACATGGAAGATCGATGTTCGATGCGCGGCACCGTTTTGTCGTCAGTTACCAATGGAATTTGCCGTGGTTCAGCCACCCGCAAAACTGGTACGGCCACATTCTCGGAAATTGGCAAGTAAATGGCATTACCACGCTGATGAGCAACACACCATTTACCGTCTATGATTCCAGCAATCCGTCGCTGCAGGGAAGCGCGCCGGAAATTTCCGGCTTTTACAGCAGCCGGCCAAATCTCATCGGCAATCCGAACATCGGGACCTGTACTGTGAATGGCGCGACTGTGGCGGTCAGAACGCCGCAATGCTGGTTCAATACTGGCGCGTTTCAGCAGGCGCAACGGGGACAATTCGGGGACGTTGGCCGCAACACCATGGACGGCCCCGCTTATCAGCAGTGGGATTTCTCCGCTCTCAAGACCATTCCGATTCGCGAGACGATGAACCTGCAGTTCCGTGCGGAGTTTTTCAACATTTTTAATAATGTCAATTTCCGGCTGCCGGACAATGACATCGCTTCTCCAAATTTCGGCCAGATTCTGGCGGCGCAACCCGGGAGCGTGGTGCAACTCGCCCTGAAGTTTGCCTTCTAAGCGATGGGACTCTTAATTGTCACGGCTGGCTCACGATGGCTTCGTTCAAGGGCGCGGACCAAAGTTCGTTGCAACGCCCGCTATGAACCCTCAACGCGGTGCTACCTGCTCGGGGGGAAGAAGGAGCGTCAGAGAGAAGCTCCCGCGAGGCAGCCGGGTGCCGCGCCAGTTCAAACTAAGGGAAAGTGCCAATTGACTTAGTCTACAGACTTAGTCTAGTATGAATGTTTGAAAAAAGCGGTAAACACGCACGAAGCAAAGACACAGCTTTCCCGGCTGTTGAAGCGGGTGGCCGCCGGAGAAGAGATCACTATTGCCAATCGCGGCGTGCCGGTGGCCCGGCTGGTGCCCGTGTCTGAAGGTAAACCAGACCGGAAGCTGGGAATGTATCGCGGAAAATTTGTGGTTCCGGATGATTTTGATGCCCCGCTGCCCGACGACGTACTCGATGCGTTCGAGGGAAAAACGACGCCAAAGCGGAAGGAGAAGGAGAAGCGGAAGGAGAAGCGGAAGGAGAAGCGGAAGAGCAAACTGGTGATGCCATGAGGTATCTCCTCGACACCAGTGTGCTCCTCTGGAGCGTAGAGGACGAAAGCAAACTGAGCAAGCGGGGCCGTGAGCTGTTGTCTTCGGCTGATTCGGAAGTGTATCTTTCCTCGGCGAGTTCCTGGGAAATTGCCATCAAATATGCGCTCGGCACTCTGCCTTTGCATATTGCACCCGCGGTATTTATCCCCGAAGTCATGCAGGGGATGGCGCTTCGACCCTTGGAGATCAATCATATTCACGCGGTCGAGGCTGGCCGATTGCCGCTGCATCACCGGGACCCGTTTGACCGGATGTTGATCGCACAAGCGCAAGTGGAGGGCATGGTCTTGTTGACAGGGGATCGCGTTTTTCAAAAATACGAAGTGGACCAGGTGTTTTGCGGGAAGTAGCGATGCCTTCCTAAAGCAGTTGCTTGAAACTGGTGGGCGTTAAGTTGGGGTGGGAGACGGGGATCGAACCCGCGACATTCGGTGCCACAGACCGACGCTCTACCAGCTGAGCTACTCCCACCATTCTTGGTCAGTTTATCATGACCGCGAAGCGCGAGAAAGATGTGCCGCGATGGCGTTCTGGAGAGGGGCGGAGAGATACCGGATAGCAGATAACAGAGATCAGAAATCAGGAATCAAGAGGCGAGGAAGAAGCAGATCTCTCGGCCGCAAACGGCGCGGCCTCGGGATGACACCCCGCGGCCATCCCCATCGCTTGCCCCGACCGGAGTTTGCTCGATTAGCTCTTAACAAGCTGGCAACGTGCGTGCCGGTAGCGGCAAAACGGGCAGCGCTCATTGTTAGACTAGGGTAGGGAAGTGTGTCCCCGCGCATGAACCCGCAACCGTTGAACCGCGTTCATTTTGATCTGCAACTGGCCTACGCGCGGCCGGTAATTGCTGTTTTGGCGCTGCTTTGTCTCCTGGAGTTGCGGCCCGCGCGGGAGGTCCAGCGGCCCCTGGCATTCTTGATTGCTTACCTTGCTGCAGCCCTCTTGGCACTATTCTTGGAACAAATCTTGCGCCGGTTCAGATGGCACCTGCCGCTGGTCTGCGACATCCTGGTGGTGGGGATTTTTCTTTACTTCTCGCCGGTAATGCTGCCGGTGTGGTTTTTGCTCTTCTTCGTGGCGTTTGCCTCAGGCTATCGATGGAGCCTGCGGTTTTCTCTTTTTCTGTGCTTCGGACTTCTGCTTCTGGGTGCGGCACTGGGGATGGATCGAGACGGCCCCGCAGATCGTACGCACCTGCTGCTCTACACGCTCCCGCTGTACGCCGCATCCTTTCTGGGCGCGGGCGGCATGGCCTTTCTTGGGGATCGCAACCGGCAATTCGATCGCCAGCAATCCTTTCTGAACCGGCTTTCGAGCACCATGCACGTGGACCTAGGCCTGGCGGAATCGCTCCGGCTGCTGCTCGAGGAATTGTGCGCCGAGTTTCAGGCGGAGGCCGCGCTCCTGGCGTTCCGCGATACCGACCTGGAGCGCATTTTCCTGTGGCATCTGAAATCTGGTGAAAGCGAGCGCCTCTCGCCCGACAATCTACCACTCACCCGGGGCGACGGTTTCTTGCTGGATGATCTGGATGCCTCGCTGTGCTGGAACTCCATGGAGGGGCGCGGCTCAGGCTTCGGGTGGGATCGCCGCACGGGGCACGGATTGAAGAACCTGCCGCGCGTTCCTGGTCCGACGCAACAGGAATACAAGATGCGGAATTTTCTGAGTGTGGCCTTCGAGCAGGAAGGCCACCCCGTGGGAAGGCTGTTCCTGATGAACCGCAAGCCGGGCCAGGCGGCTTTTTCGAAAGCAGACCTGGCCTGGTTCGAGCGCGTCGCACAGCACGTCAGCCCTTCCATTGAGAGTGTGTTTCTTCTACGGCATTTACGGGCGCGAGCGATTGAATCGGAACGCTCGCGGATTTCCAGGGACTTGCACGACGGAATTCTCCAGACGCTGCTTAGCATTGAAATCCAGCTCGACGTGCTAAAGCGCAAGGTTAACCCGGCCCCGGACCAGGCTGAAACGGAGCTCTCGACCCTGCAACAAACCGTGAGGAACGAAAGTGCGGAACTACGCCGTTTCGTGACGGACCTGCGCCCCCTGCGCGTCGAGTCGGCGGACATGGTCGACCTGATGCGCGGATTTGCCGAACGCTTTCGTAACGAAGCTGGGATGGCGCTGGATTTACTGATTGATTCCGTAGAAGTGCATGCACCGGACCGGGTTTGCCGGGAACTTTTCCAGATTTACCGTGAAGCACTCAACAACATAAAAAAACATGCCAAGGCTTCCCATGTCGTGGTAAAACTGTCGCAGGATGACAGCCGTCTCACCCTGGTGGTGGACGATAACGGGGAAGGTTTCAGCTTCGCCGGGCGATTCACGGGGGATGAGTTGGACCGCCTGCGGCTGGGTCCGATATCCATCAAGGAAAGAACGCGCACGGTCGGTGGAGTTTTGACCGTCGAGTCAAACCCGGGGCATGGTGCGCGCTTAACGATTGAGGTTCCGCTCGGCTAACTAACTATGGCTAAGACCAAACAACAGGTACGCGTACTCTTGGCCGACGACCACGCCATCTTCCGCGATGGTCTGCGGAAGCTCCTGGACGGCGATGACGAGATTACCATTGTTGGCGAAGCGCAAAATGGCACCGAATGTATCAAGCTGCTGGCCAAGTTGAAGCCGGACATTCTGTTGCTGGACCTGCGCATGCCCGATAAAGATGGCTTGGCGGTTTTGGAAGAAGTGAATTTCGACCAGATCCCTACTCGCGTGATCGTCCTGACGGCCGCCGAGGATGACCGTGACGTCGTGCGCGCCATGCGCCTGGGCGCCCGCGGCGTGGTCTTGAAGCAATCCGCCACTGACCTGTTGGTTAAAAGCATTCACCGCGTGCATGCCGGCGAAATTTGGCTCGACAACCGCATGACCGCCGAGGTCATGAAGGCGTTCGCCAAGTCCTCGGAATCGGGGCCACGGCGCGAAAAGCCCCTGCTGTCCGACCGCGAGAAAGAAATTGTACAGCTGGTGGCGCAGGGCTTTCGCAACAAGGAGATTGGCGAGAAGCTGTTCATCTCCGAGCAGACCGTAAAAAACCACTTGCACAATATCTTCGATAAATTGGGCGTCTCGGACCGTCTGGAGCTGGCTCTCTACGCCATCCATCACCGCCTGATCGATCATTCCTAGTGGAAACGAGCTGCACCGCACACGTGGGGCAGCCGGAACCTTGAGAGCATCGTTAAGAAAAGAGCCCACGACGGACCCCGCAGTAGGTATCAGGTACCGTTTCCGGGGTACGTTCTAGGACTTTAGTACCTTTTCCACCGGCCTGGAATTTGAATCCCGAGTTCTATTGTTCCTCAGGTGACACCCGGATAGACTCACTCTTCACTCAGGGAGGTTTGCCTTGACCGGTTCAGAACGCCGCACAACTCAAAGATTTTCCATGCGGCTGCCGCTTACTGTGCGTTGGACGACCGGAGCGGCAGTTGGCGAAACAACGACGGAATCCCGCGATGTCAGCTCGCGCGGCGTGTACTTCTTTCTCTCGAAAGACGTGAAAGAAGGGTCACCTGTCGAAATCCTGCTGACACTGCCCAACGAGATCACGCTGGCCGGCCCGGTACGCGTTCGTTGCCTGGGCCGCGTGCAGAGGACCGAACCTCGCGATGAAGGAGCCGTGGGAGTCGTCGCGGCCATCGAGCGGTACGAGTTTCTGCGCGGCACCGAAGAAATGTAGCCTCGGGATTTCGCGGAGTCGAGTTTCCGTAGAAGTTCCTAGCTCGCTCACTGCGGAGGCGGGCTGGAATGGCCGGGGTGCCTCGGCCCCTCAGCGGAGCGCCCCGGCTGAATTGTTTCTGGCCTCAGATTGCATCAAATCCCCCACGCGATTTCTAAGACTCCTTCCTGCTGGCCGAAATCGCTGGACTCCAGCCTTCCCGTTCCATCCCGGCGGTTTATACCTTCAGAACAGCACCCCCACCGTTATCGCTGCGCCGCACCTGCCCTTCGGGTCAGGCGATTTCCACATGGGGGATACGCCATGATGAGGGTGGTCCCGCCCGCGGGAGAACTCGCACGCCTCTGTGTGACGAGGCGACAGGAAAGTGCCTTATGCCGGACATGCCGGCGAACAACCCAACAGGATTTGATGAAAAGCCCAAAGAGCGCCTGGCTACACCGCAGGAATTGGCGGAGTTCGGAACTATCGAGCCCGATCCAGACATGGAAGCAAAAATACTGGCGCTGCTAGAAGCGCAGATGGATGAAGAGACCGCGGCGCAACAGAAAGTCGCAGCAGAGAAGGCCGCCGCAGCGCAAGCGCTGGCGAATGCCCTGGCTCTTCCAGATCCGGCCGTAGAGACACAAGCCGCCCCTTTGGCTATTGGCCCAACGGGAACCAGGCCCTCATTCACGACAGAAACGCTCGAGATTTTCACTACGCCAAACCAGGCGGCCAAAACCCCCCCTGCGGAAATACGAACTGAGCTTCTCGGGGAAGCTCTTGCCCTGGCTGAAAATGAGAGTGCGGCGGGCACAGAAGCAGGCGCAGAATTGGGAACAGAATTGGGAACAGAAATGGCGACAGAAGTGGGGATGGAATTGGGGACAGAAGTGGGGACCGTAAGCACAGTACGCCAGCATCGCCATTCGACCGGTGGAGATCTTCTTGAGTTTGCCGAAGTCCTCGATCAGCACCGGCTGTGGGTCGAGAGCGCCGGAAAAGAGGGAATGCGAGGAGAATTTTCTAGCGCGAATCTGGCGGGTGCGGATTTAACTGCGGCTAATCTCCAGGGCGCGTTGCTGCAAAAGGTCAATTTGCGCGGCTCCGATCTTTCCATGGCTAACCTTCGTGGCGCGGATCTGGTGGAAGCTGATCTGCGCGAGGCCAACCTGTTGGGCGCCGAGTTTTCTGGCGCAAATTTGATGGGCGCAAATCTGTACGGGGCCCAGGGATTGTGGGCCGGGCGCTTGGGCGGCACGAATCTTTTCGATGCTACGCTGCCCGAAGCGGTTTCCACACACGCTGGCGTGAAGACCATCACGCAAGCCACACAATCGGCGCGCCGGTTTTATATGCTGGTCATGGCGCTTTGCCTGGGAGCCTGCGGTTTGATTGCGCTTACCACCGACGTGCGTTTGCTGATGGATGCTTCCGCGACACCGACGGCGCGCATTCCCAAATTCCTCCCACTGCAGGGTTTCTATCTTGGCATGCCGCTGCTGCTTACGGTGTTGTACCTCCGCCTCCAGTTTCTTTTGTTGCGTTTGTGGGGAAGCATGGGCGCGTTGCCGGCGGTTTTTCCTGACGGCCAGACGCCGGAGAAGGAAGGCCCGTGGTATTTGATGGGGCCGATCCGGCCGCACCTGAAGTGGGGGCGGGATCCGCACTCTCCCGTGTCGCTAGTGGAAAGTGTGATGGGCATGGCGCTGGCGTACTGGGCCGTGCCGGCGATGCTCTTTCTGTTCTGGCTGCGCTACCTGGTGTTGCAGGATTATCGCGGGACTCTGTTGCAGGTCTTTCTGTTTACACTGGCGAGCATGGGCGCACGCGGATTGCCGCGCATTGTGGCGCGCGTGTTAAGGCCGGGCAACTGGTTGGACGAAAGCACGGCGAGTTTTCTGCACGACGTATTTTCAGCTTTGCGCGTCCCGGTGGCAGCGGGCCTGGTGCTTTTTCTGCTCTCCCTGGGCGTGATTCGCGGTTTGCCCCCGGATCAGACCATCCGTCCAGAGGTTGGGCGCGGAGATCCCCGGCGTTGGGCCGCCACGGCATTTCAAACCCTAGGTTTCCGCCCATACGCGGATATCAGAGAAGAAAACGTCTCTCCGGAGCCGGCAAAGTCGGTAAACGGCGAAAATGCGGTTGCCGAGGCATCCGGGCCCAAGTTGAACGAAATCAATTTGCGTTACGCCCAGGGATATCGCGCGGCATTTGCCAATGCGCGGATGTGGCGTGCAAATCTGGAGGGGGCGAGTCTTTCCGAAGCGGACTTTCGAGGGGCAAATCTTCGTGATGCGAATTTGCGTTCGGCCAAACTCGATCACATGCAAGCGGACAAAGCTAACCTGGTTTCCGCGGATGCGCGCGGGGCGGTTCTCTCGGGTGCGACTTTCCGGAACGCGGATATGTCTTACGCGAATCTGGAAGGGGCGACCCTGACGACGGCGGACCTGACGCGGGCAAGCCTGTACGCGGTGAATCTGCGGCACGCTAATTTGTTGCGCGCACAACTGGCGCACGCCGACCTGCGCGACGTCAAGCTTGATGAGGCCGTCCTCTCCCTCGCTCAACTCGAACAGACCGACCTATCTGCCGCAAAGCTGGTCGGCGTCGACCTCACCGGAGTGGTAGGGAAGGGCACAATCTTCCTGGAGGCGGATCTATCGCGCGCCGATTTGCGCGGCGGCTCATTTCCCGGCGCCATCCTCCGGCAAGCGCGCCTTGAGGGAGCGAATGTGGAAGGCGCTGACTTGCGCGGCGCCCTGGGGCTCGAAGGTTGGCAGCTCTGCACCACGCGTGGCTGGCGCAATGCCCAACTGGATTCGGACGTCCGCCAGGCCGCGGAGCAAAGCTGCGGGTCTCCACAAGCCCTGCTGCAAAATCCATAAGAATATCCCACCTCTCACTCGTATCAGAGCTCGTACCAGAACGATTGACAAGCACCACTTTTTGGCGGGATTATGGAGCATTCCTTTCAGCCTTCCTCCAAAATACAGGGAGGATGCATGTCTTCGCACGCCAGGCAAACAGAAGAGCATATCCAGCATCTGCTCCGGGGCAATCGAGAACTTCACCCGCCGGAACATCTCAAAAGAGAAACGCGCCTCAAAGATTTCGACCAGGAATACAAGCGCTCGATCGCAGACCCGGAGGCGTTCTGGTCGGAGATTGCCAAGGAACTGCACTGGCATGAGCCGTGGACGAAAACATTTGATTGGAACTATCCCACGTTCGCGTGGTTTCTGGGCGGGCGCTGCAACATCACCTACAACTGTCTCGATCGCCACGTGAAAGCGGGCAAGCGGAACAAGGTGGCCTACATCTTCACAAATGAAGATGGCACCGAGCAGCAAATTACCTACGGGCAGTTGATGGATTTGGTGGGCAAGATCGGCAATGGTCTGAAATCACTGGGCGTGAAAAAGGGTGACCGCGTGGTGGTGTACATGCCGCTATGCATCGAAGGTGTGGCTTCGATGCTCGCGTGCGCGCGGATTGGCGCGGTGCACTCGGTCGTGTATGCCGGATTCAGCGTCCAGGCGCTGCGCAGCAGGATTGAAGATGCGCAAGCGCGCGTCGTGGTCACGGCAGATATCGGTTTCCGGCGTGGGAAGCGCGTGAGCTTGCGATCGATTGTTGAAGAGGCCATCTCGGGCCTGGAAATTGTGCAGAAGGTAGTGGTGTACCGGCGCATCCAGCCGGTCATTGAACTGGGTGCGGCGCACGCCGTGGATTTCTACGAACTAATCAAGACGCAGTCGCCAAATTGTCCTGCGGAAGTAATGGAGTCGGAGGACCCGCTCTTCATTTTGTACACGAGCGGCACGACGGGCAAGCCCAAGGGCGTCGTGCACGTTCACGGCGGCTACATGGTGGGCACGTACTACCACATGACGCGCTTCTGGGACATTCGCGACGACGACGTCTTCTTCTGCACTTCCGATATCGGCTGGATCGTCGGGCATTCTTACATTGTCTACGCGCCGCTGGTGGCCGGGGCGACCACCATGTTCCGCGAAGGCGCGATCGACTATCCACATCCCGCTATCGTGTGGGAGTTGGTCGAGAAATACCGCGCCTCGGTGATGTTCACGGCACCCACCGCGGTGCGCATGTTCATGAGACACGGCGACGCCTTGCCGCAGGCCTTCGACCTGAAGAGTTTGCGGATGCTGACGGTCGCGGGCGAACCACTGAACCCGGAGGCTCTGGAATGGGCCTACCGCGTTCTGTGCGGAAATGGGGAGTGGGGATTCGTGATGGACAACTGGTGGCAAACGGAAACGGGCGGACCTTGTCTGGGTACGACACCTCATTTCCCAGCGCGCCCGACCAAAGCAGGGAAAGCGTTACCAGGTGTGCTAGCCGAAGTCGTGGACTCACACGGGAATAGAATGCCTCCGAACAGGGGCGGGCTGCTGGTGCTGAAACAGCCTTTCCCGCACATGTTCCGAACATGCTTTGGCGATGCGGCGCGCTACGCGCACGATTGGGCTAAAGTGCCAAACGTCTATACAACAGGTGACGTGGCCCTGTGCGATGAGGACGGCTACTTCACCGTCGTGGGACGCGCCGACGATGTTTTGAATGTGGCGGGCCACCGCATCGGAACGGCTGACGTGGAAGGCGCTCTCGTCAGTCATCCAGCCGTAGCGGAAGCCGCCGTGATTGGCCGGCCGGACGAGATCAAGGGCGAGAACATCAAGGCTTTCGTGATCTTACGCGTGGGGCATGCCGCTTCCCCGGAGCTTGCCGTCAAATTGCAGGACCACGTCAGGCACGTCTTGGGAGGTATCGCCGTTCCCGCGGAGATTGCTTTTCCCGAGAAATTGCCTAAGACCAGAAGCGGCAAGATCATGCGCCGGTTGTTGAAAGCCCAGGAACTCGGCAAAGACGTGGGTGACATTTCGACTCTTGAAGAGTAGCAGTGGCACGAGTCTGCTGCGGAAAAGGGCACAACCCGCCCTTCCAGTTCAATCAGCTCAAGCTTGACCGGACCTCTAGCCTTCGTCGCCGAAGCGCTTGATATCTTCCGGCCCTTCTTCGAGCGGACCCATCTCGCGCCCTTGCACCAACTGGCGAACCTGCTCGACGATGTCCGGATTGGCCAGCGTGGTGATATCGCCGGTGTCCATGCGGTTGGAGATGGCGGCCAGGACGCGGCGCATGATTTTCCCGGAGCGCGTCTTGGGCATGTCCGGCACGATGTGAATACGCTTGGGCCGGGCAATTTTTCCGATCATGGTTTCAATGGTCCCGGTGATCTTTTCGAGAATCTGCTTTTTGGGCAGGACCCCGGGTTTCAGAGATACATAAATTTCCGGAACGCGTCCTTTCACTTCATCCACCACCGGCACCACTGCGGCCTCGGCAATTTCCGGTATGGTCAGACAAGCGGATTCGAGTTCCTTGGTGCCCAGGCGGTGTCCGGCCACGTTAATAACATCATCTACGCGCCCGAGGATTCGGTAGTAACCGTCGGGCGGAAGCACGGCGCCATCTGCTGCGTAATACGGCCAATCCCTCCAATTCTTGCTGTGCGGATCCTTGTTGTACTTCTTGTAGTAATTGCTGACGAAGCGATGCGGGTCGCCCCAAATCGTCTGCATAATCCCCGGCCAGGGATTGCGGATGCAGATATTTCCGGCCGCCTGACTATTCTGTGAAGAAACTTCCTTTCCTTCCTCGTCCCAAATTACCGGATAGATGCCCAGGCATGACGGGCCCGCGCTTCCCGGCTTCATGGAATCAAGCGCAGGCTTTGTGGTACAGAGGAACCCGCCCGTTTCCGTCTGCCACCACGTGTCCACGATCACAGCTTCGCCTTTGCCAACCACTTCGTAATACCAGCGCCAGACTTCCGGCTCGATTGGTTCGCCGACCGTGGTCATATGCTTAAAGCGGTAATTGTGTTTCTTGGGTTCATCGGCGCCAGCCTTGCGTAGCATGCGAATGGCGGTCGGCGAAGTGTGGAAAATGTTCACGTCCAGACGCTCCGCGATGCGCCAGGGACGTCCTGCATCCGGGAATTGCGGCACGCCCTCGTAGAGCACTGTGGAAGCGGCGAGCGCGAGCGGCCCGTACACGATATAGGAGTGGCCGGTGATCCAGCCGATGTCCGCCATGCACCAGTACACGTCTTCCGGATGAATGTCCTGATAATACTTGGCCGTGCCCGCCACGTAAGCCATGTAACCACCGGTGCGATGCTGGCAGCCTTTCGGCTTGCCGGTTGTGCCGCTGGTGTACATGAGGAAGAGCGGATCTTCCGAGTCCATGGACACGGGTTCGACGACCATGTTGCGATAGTCTTTCAAGAGATCCTGGACAAAGTAGTCGCGTTCGAGAACCATCGGGGAATCCGAAGTATATTTGTGGGGATAGCGCTTCCAGACGAGCACCTTATCGATTGGCTGCCCTTCTTTCTTGGCTGTCTGGACCGCCAGGTCGGCGCTGACTTTGTGATCCACCCAGCGACCATTGCGGTGGTAGCCGTCCACATAGATCAGCACGCGGCTCCCGGAGTCGGCCGCGCGCAAGCCGCACGCTTCACCAGAGAATCCGCCGAACACGACCGAGTGGATAACGCCGAGGCGGGCGCAAGCGAGCATGGTAATGGGCAGCTCGGGAATCATGGGCATGTGGATCGTGACTCGGTCGCCCTTTTGCAGGCCGGCGAAATCACGCAGCAGCGCAGCAACTTCATTCACCCGGCGATAAAGCTCCTGATAGGTGATGACGGTGTGGTGCTCATCTTCCGGTTCCGGCACAAAGATGATGGCAGCCTTGTTCTTGTGCTTGGCGAGGTGGCGATCGACGCAGTTGTAGCAGGCATTCAGCTTGCCACCCACGAACCATTTCCAGAAAGGCGGGTGTTCCGTGTCGAGGGTGGTGTGCCAATACTGATTCCAGTGCAGAAGCTCGGCATACTCGCGGAAGCATTCGGGAAAGTTTTTTTCGCTGAAGCGTTCGACGATATGCGGATCGTTCAGATTTGCCTGGGCGATAAAACGCGCTGGCGGACGGATATACTCCTCTTCCTTCCAATGGACGGCGATCTGCGCTTCGGTCACACCCTGCTTTTTGGTGCCGCGTTTCCTTTCGGGCCGCTTACTCACGAGGGTTTTTGGCACGGTTTCCACTCCCTTTAGAAATGAAGGTTGCACATAGGTACCAACCAAAGACGTCGCACGAGGAGCGTCGCGCTGCGGAAGGGCGTGGAATCGCCATACCAGTCCATGGCTCAAGTTCCGCCCAAGGCACAAATCATGCTCCTTCCGTGCTGGGTTCGTCAATCGCTTCAGAGGCTGCGAAGCAGAGGCACCTTTCCCCGCTTGACAGCGTCAAAGAAAGCAAGGAACACGGCTGGCAGGCAAACCCCGCCCTGCCACCATCATCCGAGTTGTTGTAGACTTCTGACGGTGTTGCCCGCATGCCCGGGGTTTCGTCCATGGTTCTTCACAAGTTGGCTCTCGCCCACCTGCTCCTCCTTCTCACCCTTCCCATTTTCGTCGCTCCCGCACACGGTCAGGATGCCACTTCGCCAGTCGCCACTCCCCATGACACCTTTACCCTGCAGGGCACCGTGGTAAGTTCCGTGGAAGGTACGCCGATTCACGCTGCGCTTGTGCAGATTAGCGGAGAAAAGTCCTGGGCTGCCCTTACTGGCCCGGACGGAACGTTCAAGTTTGAAGGCTTGCCCACAAGTGACTTCCTGATTTCCGCCCGGAAACCCGGCTTTTTCAGCCCCGTAGATGTTTGGCCGGAATCGCAGGGAGATCACCGGGTCCATGTCGGGGGCGAAAGTCAGCCGCTCGAACTCCAGCTGATCCCGGAGGGCGTGATTTATGGGCGCGTCCTTGGCGAGCGCGGAGAGCCGGTCGAGGGTTTGCAGGTGCAACTCCGTCCCCTTAGTGCGAAAAGAAGCCAAGAGATCAGCGCGCAGAACCCGGCCGTGACCACCAACGAAATTGGTGAATACCGGCTGGCGGAAATCAAGCCGGGCTCCTACTACGTGATTGTGACACCTGGCTCACAGGAAGCCCCCGCCGGGCGCAGCACCCTTGTTTCAGGCCGGCAACAAGGCTATCAAACGTATTTTTATCCCGGCGTGACGGACGCTGCGGCGGCAACGCCACTCCGAATCTCGCCGGGCAAGCAGCTGAGCGCCGATGTGCGAGTGGCGAAGCGCTCCTATTTTCACGTGAGCGGGCATGTCGCCACCCCCGGAACTGGAGCAGTCGCTGTGGCCTTGGTAAACGGACAGGACCAAAGCCCAATCGCGACGGTGAACACCAATCCTGCAACCCAGGATTTTCGCTTTGAGGGAGTGCCCTCGGGCAATTACTACCTGCTGGCTGCGTTGCTGGAGGCGGGAGACAAGAATGCCGGTGCACGGTTTGGGAAGATGCCACTGTTGGTGAATGGAGATGTCGACGACGTTTCCATTGCGATTGCAGAGCCGGTCACGGTGCCCGTTACGATTCGCCTCGAATCGGAAAATGAAAGCTCGCAAGCTGGCCCGAACGGCTTACCGCCAGTTTCGATTAGTTTTGTAGATGTGAGCCTTTCGTTTGGAGGTGGCGGTCGGGTAGACCTCACGCCGGCTAACGGTTTTCAGGGCGATCCAAACTTTGTCGCCCCATTATTGCCGGGAACCTATTGGATGCAAATCAGCCCTTTCGGAAATACGTATGTCGCTGAGGCCAACTCCGGCGGAACGGACCTTCTGAAAGAAAATTTGACCGTGGCGGCGGGAGCCGCAGCCGATCCTATCGAGATTGTCCTTCGGGATGACGCCGCGAACATCCAGGGAACGGTCTCGCGGAACGGGAAACCCGCGCAAGGCCGGGTTCTGCTCATCCCCGAGCGCGCCCCCCGGCGTTTTGTTTCCACCCCCGTGGACAGCGACGGAAACTTTCGCGCACTCCTGCTCGCTCCGGGGAGTTACTCCGTAATAGCCATCGAGGATAGCGAAGAATTTGACGGCAACAATGCGGAGATGCTGGAGCAACTCCAGCGCCGCGCAACGACGGTTGACTTGGGACCGAATTCTTCTCCGAGCGTTCAACTGGAGCTGAAGCGACTGGAGGAATGAAGAACGTGACTCAAAGGAGATTCGCGCTCTTGTTGGCGTTACTTTGCCCGGCCTTCCTTTGCGCTCAGGATCAGACTGAGCCGCAACCGCGGCCCAATGGCCCCTACCAGATTCGCGGAAAAGTCGTGAACGGCCTGACCGGCCAGGGAATTGCCGAGGTGCGTCTCTCCGTTAGCGAAGGCGCGCAGCCGAGCGGAGGGCCGTTCGAACAAATCGAGACCGGCCCCGACGGTAGCTTTCGCTTCGACCATCTTGCCGAGGGCAAATATTCCGTGCAAGCCGCCCGCCAAGGCTACGCTCCGCAAGCCTATCTGCAACACGAGAATTTCTGGACTGGCATTGCGGTAGGCGCAGCGAAAGATTCGCAACATCTGCGATTCAAGATTTTTCCTTCCGCTACCATGACGGGACAGGTGCTCGACGAAAATAGCGAACCGGTCCGGGGCGCTTCCGCAGTTCTGCTGCGCCGGGAACTTAACGAAGGAAGTCTGCGGGGGGCAGTGGCAAGCGTGCAGCAAACCAACGACGAAGGCCGCTATCGCTTCGACCATCTGCCGGCTGGAAAATATACCGTGAGCGTGACCGCTACCCCCTGGTATAGCCGCTACGCCGCTCAGAGCGGAACCATGGGGAACTTGGCGCGTCTGCCTGTTGCCGGGCGCCAGCTCAACGCCCGGAGCGGAATCAACTTCGCGGCAGACGGCGGCCAGGAGCAATTGCCGGATTTGGTTTATCCCGTTCTTTTTTATTCGGGAGTCCGTGACGAGAACGATGCCGAATGGCTAACTCTCCGTCCGGGCGAAACTGCGGCGGCCGACTTCCATCTGCAACCTATGCCCTCTCTCCATGTGCAGGTCTTCATGGGGGAGACCGATCCCGAGAGGCCGCCTTCCATCAGTCTGATTCGGAGTGAGGAAGGCCAACAGGTCGGTGTGGATCTGCGCACAGTTTCGCCCGGTGTCATGGAAGCCTCCGGTCTTTTGCCAGGACGTTATCACCTGGTGGTGCAGGAGACAGAAGGAGAAACGTCGAAGATGCGCGAGCAGGAAGTGGACCTGGCGGAAAACACGCGTGTGGAATTGGCGAGCATCAACTCTTCCGGGTTGAGCGTTCGAGGTGAGTTCCACACGGAAGCCGCCTCCCCGGGAGGTGCGGGAATTTGGCTGCAATTGAAAACCTCCGACGGCCGCGCCTACGACGCCCATTTGCAATCCTCCGGAACAACGAGCAGATTCGAATTTGCACCCCTACCGCAAGAGGCTGGGACCTATCGCCTCCTGGTGATCAATCCGCCCGGTGCCACCGTCAAAACCCTGACCGCCACCGGTGCTAAGGTATCCGGCTTGAAGCTGCAGCTCGACGGAACCCAGAATGTGCAACTCTCTGTCACTGCTGTTCAGGACAATCTTGCGATCCAAGGTATGGCGTTGAAAGAGGGCCAGCCATTCGCCGGAGCCATGATTCTGCTACTCCCCGAAAATCCCGAGGACTGGGCGCAGTTTGCGCGGCGCGATCAGAGCGATTCGGACGGAACGTTTCGCATTGCCGGCATGGCTGCCGGTAACTACACGCTCCTGGCCCTTGAGAATGGCTGGGAACTCGAGTGGGCCAAGCCGGAAGTGATGAAGCCGTATCTTGAAAAGGGGCTGCCGCTGCAGCTTACTAAGGCTCCGCAGAAACCCGCGCACATCGAAGTGCAATAGGCGAATCCCCGCCAATCGCGGCCACCTAGACCGACGTCTTTAGAACGCTGAGCAGACTGGACGTCATTCCGAACGGATCTGCGAAGTGAGGAATCCCTCTGCGGTGTCAGTCAAGGCAAACAGAGTGATTCCTCGGGCCAATCTCATCCTCTGAATGACGAAGGAGGTAGTACAAACGTCCGCACGGCTTTACCCCGAATATCGTGGGGCGGCGAGGCGCGTCCTTTGTGCCCCGAAGGCGCCGCCATTTCGTTATGCCTGCGGTGTGACTTCTTCCCAGATCTTTGTGCCGTGGGTTTCTTTCAACAGCAAGGTGCCCACGACCAGCGTGATGCCCGCAACAATCATCGGATAATACAGCCCCGCATAAATGTTGCCCGTCGCTGCGCACAACGATAAACCAATGAGCGGCAACAATCCTCCAAACACTCCATTGCCGATGTGATAGGGCAACGATAGCGAGGTATAGCGAATCTTTGCCGGGAACGCTTCGACGAGATAAGCAGCGATTGGACCGTAAATCATGCACACAAACACCACCTGAATGAAAATCAGGATGACAAGTTTCGTCGTGTCGGGGGCTACCGCTTCCTTTGCGGGGAATTGCTGGCCCGACTGATCCACAGTGAAAGGCGTCAATTTGATGGCGCCAGTGACAGCGTCTCTCGCGGCGCGCACCGTAACCACATTGTTGCCCGCGGCTTGCTGCATCTGTTTATAAATCGGAACGTAGGACACGATCGCCAGGACGCATGCGGCCATCATCAGCCATTTGCGGCCAATGCGGTCGGACAGCGCGCCAAACACGGTGAAGAACGGCATGCCCAGGAGCAAGGCGATCGCGACAACGTAATTCGATGTGCGCGGATTCACCTTCAATATACTTTGCAGGTAGAACAGCGCGTAAAACTGCCCGGTGTACCAGATGACGCCCTGTCCGGCAGTCGCACCAAACAGCGAGATGAGCACGCGCTTCAGGTTGTCCCACTTCGTGAAGGCTTCGGCGAGTGGACGGGCGGACACTTTGCCGGTGCTCTTGATGTGCGCGAAAATGGGCGACTCGCGCATTTTCAGCCGGATGTACAGCGAGATGCTGACGAGCACGATGGAAAGCAGAAAGGGAATGCGCCAGCCCCAATTCGTGAATTGCTCTTTCGTCATGGAGGACTGCGTGCCCAGAATGACCAGCAGGGAGACAAACAGCCCGAGGGTGGCCGTAACCTGGATGAAGCTGGTGTAAAAACCGCGCTTGGCGTCGGGCACGTGCTCCGCAACGTACACGGCCGCACCGCCGTACTCTCCGCCGAGGGCCAGCCCTTGCAGCACGCGGATGAGGATCAGCGTGATTGGCGCGAACCAACCGGCCGTCTGGAAGGTGGGCAGCAGGCCGATGAGTGCCGTGGCTCCTCCCATAATGCTCAAGGTCACGATGAACGCGTATTTGCGTCCAACTAGATCGCCGATTCGGCCAAAGAAAAGCGCGCCGAACGGCCGGACGAGGAAGCCGACAGCGAACGTGGCCAGGTACGCGATGTAGGCAAAGAAGTTGTTTCCAGGCGGGTAGAATTTCAGTGACAGCGTGGCGGCCAAGCTTCCAAATATGTAGAAGTCGTACCACTCAATCATGGTGCCGACAGAGGACGCCATGATGACGCGCCAGATCCCATATTCCGCTTTCCCGTCGGCAAACGGCAGAGCTTCGGTGGCCATGTTTCCCCCCTTTTTTCCCAACCTCGAATCACCGGCAAACGATCTGCATGAGCCCCGCAACAACTCGATCGAAACCGGGGCACTGCCCCTCGCCTGGATCCCCGCTTCACCGGTCAAGGTAGCAAGGAGGGTATGGCAACCCAGAGGGACTAGAAATCTCACCGTTCATATACGGGGAAGAGTTGATTGTCAAGAAGCGGTTTTTATTACCAGGGACGGCCAGATTGTGCCGGCTGGACCGCAGATGTTACTTGGCGAGGTCGCGGATCCAAACCGTTTTGATATTCGTGAATTCGCGGATGCCGTAGGGGCCCAGTTCGCGGCCGTGGCCGGAAGCTTTCACGCCCCCGAACGGAACGCGCGGGTCGGATGCCACCATCTGATTGATGAACACCATGCCTGCTTCCAATTCATTGATGAACCGTTGGCGCTCGGCGGGATCATTGGTCCACGCGCTTGCACCGAGGCCGAAACGCACGTCGTTGGCCAGCGCGATGGCTTCCTCCGCACTCTTTACACGAAACACACAGGCCACCGGGCCAAACAATTCTTCCCCATAGGCGGGGGCGGACTTGGGGATATTTGTCAACACCGTGGGCGGATAGAAATTGCCGGGGCCGCCTGAAGGTTTGCCGCCTGTCAACAACTTTGCCCCGGCCTGCACGGTTTTCTGAACGTCACCATCGAGATCCTTCACCGCGCCCGGCGTCGCCAGGGGACCGACATCGGTTTTGGGATCGAACGGGTCGCCGAGTTTCAGGGCTTCCATCCGGCGGACAAATTCCTTTTCAAATTGGTCGGCAATCTGTTCGTGGACAATGAAGCGTTTGGCCGCAATGCAAGATTGGCCGTTATTGATCACGCGGGCTTTTACCGCTGTGGCGGCCGCTTCCCCCAGATTTGCACTGGGCATGACTATGAAAGGATCGCTGCCGCCCAGCTCCAGCACAACCTTCTTGATGCGCTTTGCCGCCGCGATGCCCACCTGGATTCCCGCTTGCTCGCTACCGGTGAGAGTGGCGGCAGCGACTCGCCGATCGTTCAGGACGCGATCTACTTGTGCTGCGCCAATGAGTAGAGTCTGGAATACGTTTTCCGGGAAACCTGCGCGCACGATGATCTCCTCGATCTTCAGCGCGGACTGCGGCACATTCGAGGCATGTTTCAGCAAGCCCACGTTCCCTGCCATCAATCCAGGGGCAAGGAAGCGGAAGACCTGCCAGAAAGGGAAGTTCCAGGGCATGATGGCAAGAACGATCCCGATAGGCTGATAGGTGATGTAGCTTTTCGATGCGCTGGTCTCAACGACTTCATCCGCGATGAATTTGGCCGCGTGCTCCGCATAATACTGGCAGGCCAAACCGCATTTTTCCGCCTCGGCAATCGCTGAAGCGAGCGTCTTGCCCATTTCCAGCGTCATCAGGCGGCCCAGCGATTCTTTCTCGGCCACCAGAATCTCGCCGGCTTTGGTCATCCAGCGCGCACGGTCGGCAATGGAAGTCTTGCGGAAACTCTTAAAAGCCGCGTAAGCCTTCGAGATTTTGTCGTCCACTTGCGCATCGCTGAGCGGCTCGAACTTCTTCACCAGTTCGCCGGTTGCTGGATTGATTGTCGCGATGGCCATGGACTGGACTCCTCGAATCTGCGAATTTTCTCTCCCTGCGATTCTAGTGGAGAAGGTTACTTTTTTACAGTAGAGATTTTACGGGCACAAGTACCCTCCGCCTTTTCTCCTGACTGCAGCGAAGGACCAGGGAGGGTGCCTTTTCCTGCCACTCAGTGTTGCAGAAACAACTGCTTTAATTCGTCCAGATCCGCAGGGGACGCATCGGTGACTCCGCAGAACGTGAGACCTTCCCTTTGCCAGCTGCTCCAGTGATAGCCCTGCTCTGTCCCCGAACCGGACGGCAGATTTCCATCTTGCGCCCGCCAGACGAACACGTTAACGATGTGCTTGCGCCGGGCGTAGACCAACGCCGCCACGGTGCGCCCGTCGACGATGTCTAAGCGGCCCCCGATCAGGGGAAAACCCTCGTTCGCGAAATCCTGCACCGGCGGCACGACCTCAAGCTTGCCATCGAACCACGGCTTCACCGTGTGTTGATCTGTGGATGCGACATCCGTCAGATGCCCGGGCTGCAGCGAGCGCAGATGCGCATCCACTATCGCCGAAGCGAGTGTGGCCTGTTGGGCCTGACGGCCGGAACCAGGGAAAAACTGCCAGCTCAAAATCGAAAAGAGCAGGGAAGCCGCGGCCACAGCCGGCCAGAGCCACGAGAAGGAACCCGCGGTGCGCTGACTTTCAGGTGCGGCCGGGAGGCTCGACAGAATCCTCTGCCGCAGACTGTGCGGAGCACGTTCGTAAAGTGAGGAACTCTGTAACGTCTGCCGCAGGATTTGCTCCCGCGCCAATGCCCCTGCGCATTCCGCGCAGGATTCCAGATGACGCTCGAAGTGAACTGCGCCCGCCGCATCCAGCTCGCCGTCCACGTAACCATGGAGAAGGGTTTCGGAAAGCTCACACTTCATGGCGCGCCTCCTTGGTATCTGGTTGAGTCAGCGCCTTCCGCAATCGCTGGCGCGCACGAGCCAGAGCCGACATGACACTCCCGATGGGGCGGGAAGTAATCGCGGCAATCTCCTTATACGAACAACCCTCCAACTCACGCAGCACCAGCACTTCACGAAACGGGGCGGGCAACTGATCCAATGCGCGCGTGAGTCGTTCGCGGTCGTTGCCCGCGATGGCCAGACTCTCGGGAGTTTCCCGCTCTCCGGGCATAACCTCTTCGTCCAACTCGACAGAATTCTCCGAGGGATGGTTTTTCTTCAGCCAGGTATAGCAACAATTGCGCACGATCTGCAAAAGCCAGGCGCGCGCATCCCCCGCACGATACGTCCCGAAGAATTGATAGGCGCGAAGAAGCGCCTCTTGGGCTACATCTTCGGCATCACCGCGGTTGCGTAAAAGCCAGCGCGCCAGGTTAAAGGCGGCGTCGAGGTGTGGCAACACGCTCTGCTCAAAGCGAATTCGGTCTTCTCGCCCCAACACGTCCAGGCCTCTCGTCCGCGCCTCTACTATTGCTTGACTTCACGAGGCTCGATTTTATTCCCGAACTTTCTGACTTTAAGGGAAAAAAGTCGTGCAACCAAATTAATTCGTTTTCAGGGAATAAAACAGACGTCCGCCTGGTCTACCAGTTTGAACACGTCCGAAGGCGGCGCGTGCCGTTTGCCTCTCGCGAACCCGCGCCGCCATACAACTTCACATTCGCACCCGGCGCGATCACCGTTTCCGCAGGCACAACCGTGCACTCGGAGAAGAGCATCACCGCAGCACGTTACGCGGGCTTGAGTGTGAGCGCCGCAAAAATGCAGAAGCGGCAGAGCGATCAATCGAGAGCCGGCGCACACTGAACCGCGGCCAGGGAAGGCGTTTGTTGTCGAGAGATTCGTAAGGTGTGCGACTTATGTCCGGGGATAGTACATAACGCTTCTAGGCACTATTCCTTGAAAACCAGCGGAGGGCCGCTGACTCGCTTGCCTTTGAGGTCGACAGTGACTTCGACGCGGTCGGCAATCCTGATGAAGGGAATGCCGCTGTTCATGCCAAATTCCTTGCGGTCGAAGGCCATGGTCCCTTTTATGTCGCCCGTGCCAGTCCCCTTGACGGAAACCGTTAGGTTCAGCGTTTCGGGCTTAGACACGCCGCGAATCGTGAACTTCCCCTGTACGTCAAAGGTTGTGGGGCCCGTTTGTACAATCTTATCGGAGTGGAATGTAATCAACGGATCCTGCTGGGCGTCGAAGAAGTCTTTGCTTCTCAGCTTGTCGTCCTTCATGCCGCTTCCCGTGTTCACGCTAGCGGCCTGAATCTTAATGTCCAAAACGCCAGTGGTAACGTCCGTGGATGGAAATGTCAGGGTGGCGTCCCACTTGTCGAATTTGCCTTCGATTGCGACCGACGCCTTGACGGAGAACTGGACTGTACTGTCTTCCGGGGTAATCGCGAAGGCTGGAGCTTGTGCTCGGGTTGATGAAACACCAGAGAAAATCAAGAACAAACCCATGATCAGCATTCTATTCATAGATTCACCTTTACTTGTACCTTCACTTGAATTGTCGGACAGCGCTTCCACGGCCAAGGATAGACTCTGCAAAATCGGCATCTCCCAGCATCGATTCAGGCATTCTTCGTGCTTTGCTTGGCCTCAATGGAAGCCCACGGATGCGCCCGGATGAGAAGTATAGGGGATTGCTCATATCGCGGGGAACCCAGAAGACATTTTGCAGGACAAACTGTTTTTTCCGGGACCGTGGGATGAGAAATAGAGTGCCAAAAGCCGCAAATACTTCGAAGAGCCAGGAGCGCATTTTTTCGTACATATTCCTTCTTCATCCGATTGCAAGTCGCCGCTTACTCTTGAAGTAACGGTGCAGTGACGGGCGCTGCACCGTTGCTTCGCGACGAGCCGCTTTGGCGGTGATCGGTAACTTAAAACCGGATTACGACGCCGGCCTGATAGCGGAAGTTGCTTTGGTTGTTGTTGCCATGGGTAAAGGCATTGCCAAAGCGTGTCAGTAGGTAGTCGAACTGTGCAGGCCGGATGGAAATCTTTTGCGAAAGTGGAATGTCGATGCCTCCACCGATGATGAAATCAAAGGCATTGTTGCTCGGCGATTTAGTAGCGACGACACAACCGCTGACGCAGTCCTTATAGAGATTCCCGTAGAAGTTGCTGTGAGCGCCACCAAACATAGTCTCAACAAAAGGCTCGAAATGTGACATACGGAATTTTACGATCGGACCAACGTTGTAGGTGAACAGGTTGCCTTGAGCCGAAACGGCGCAAGGAGTTGTACCAGGACACGCTAGGGACCCCGCCGGAATTATAATGTTGTGCGTATAGCTGCCATAGCCCTGAAACTCGCCCTGGATTCCGATGTATTTTGTGAGGTAATAAGCGAAAGCGCCACCGCCGCCATTCAGGGAAAAGGTCGGAATGTAGTTGTTGTTCTGAGGATTTGCGTGGACGTAGGAATAGTCGACTGAGACCTCGGCCTTGGGGCTATCCTGTGCTAACACCGCGTTTCCAAAAAGCAAAACAACTCCGAGAACTAGTATGCTTCCGATTTTCATGCAATCTCCTTGCGGATTTAGTATTTTCCCCAAGCGTTTTCGCGAGCGGGAGCTTGAGGACCCGGAAAGTTTGGGGGGTGAAGGGAGGTTCTTTTCCCGGGCCCGCTCATTCCAGACGGCACTAAGGTGCACCGAGCTGGGGTCCCTTGCCAACCGTCAAAAGTGACGGTGCTCAATCATTTGCAATAAGTCTTCAGGGTTCCACCCTGGTATTTTTACCAGTAGCGGCAATCCCGCGGTCAGGCAAGCGCAGTGGGTAGTCCTCATTTCACGTTTGCTCCCGTTCGGAAAAACAGGGCGCTAAATTTATCCTCGCCCAGTACCCGCTGCAATTCCCTGAATGCACAGAGCGTAATGAATGTGCAAAATACGACGAGACTACGGCCGAGTAGATCATCGATGCGTATCTCGTGCAACGCTCTCGCGAGATTTTCTTTATGCAGAAGCAGTCTGATCACTTCCTCAACAATGTGAAAGCCGAGCACGAGCAAGGTAAACAGAAAAGCCTTATATACTGCAGCCTGAAGCAATGGCTTGGCTTCATGCTTCTTGCCAAGATGAGCGTACTCCCCTATGAGAATAACTTTGGCAATCACCAAGGCGTTGATGAGCGCAAAGCCATACGTGAAATACGAAACGTTAAACTCTTTCAGCAGGAGCATACTGTAGGTCGCAAGGGCGCAAAAGAAAAACGCCAGATACAAAAAGATGGCGACAAATTGGACAAGCTCGTGGGCGGCCTTTTCCTTCAGGGTAGCTTTTTGGGAATTTTCGGCACTCATGCGGGCCTCCCCTTTTCATGTGGTATTTCTTCTTCATCTACGGAGAGCGACAGGTGACTCCGTTCACATGCAATAGAACTGCTAGCCCCTTCCCCACCGTGATTCCGCAATTCCGCTCGCTCATCCAGGTTGGGACCGGTTCGACCGCCTGTCGTCTTCATTCTGGCTAGAATAGACTTTGCGCCAGAGATTGGAATAAATTGCTCGTGGCCGAGGCCCATTGGAACCGTCACTATTGACGGGTCACCTCAGATAGGTTCATTTTCCCTGTGCAGATTCATGGCGTTAGAACGGACGTGCCACAATTTGTTGCTGTTAATCCAGTACTTTCTGATACAGTAGACTTCAGTTTCGGCCAGTGATTGGTCGACGAGTTTGCGCCAGAGCCTCCACCGCCCCCGGAGTGTCTCCGAGGCACCCAGTAAGTCTGAGAGAAATGTCCCTAGCATTTCACCAGCTTGACCTTTGGTTGGACTGCACTGTCAGCAGATTCGTGTGACAGACCTCAATTACCGCCCTGGGGGGACAATCGTCGGTAGGTATGCGTTGGATCAGTTTAACCACTACAGTCGTCCTTCATCTTGGGTCGCGGCAATCGCGCGACCTGTGTGCCTCGTTCTTCTACTAGCCTCCCTCAGTGCTGCTCAATCCTATGAGCCCAAACCAGTCCTGACCCTCCCGGAAAACGACAGTAGTTGGCCCGCCTATCGCTTGGTCGTCGAGAATGCGCGTGCCACGCTGCGTGCCGGCTCGCCCGGCGAGATTTTCATTCTTGATGAACACCCGGACCGCGTCCTGTTTCCAGATCCTCAATTTCAAGCGGAGCAGGCAGCATGGGATGCCCCACTCGACGCGCACGTCGGGTCGGGGGCGATCGGCGCGTATGTAACCAACTTTGGAGAAATGGGCAAGCAAGCCGGAGAGCTGGGACTTCGGATGCTCTCGGGCGCACTCTCTCACGATGCCGTCGCCCGAAGCGGGTATCTCTTTGATTGGCGTCAACTTCGCCGTTGGAACATTTCCGAGTCGGCACTTCCTTTCGGAAGTATGGTCCTATACCGCCAGCCCGGCATTTGGGACTCTAATGAGTACATTCTTGGCAGTATTCTGCTGTGCGTGGCAGAGACGCTCTTTATTCTTGGCTTGTTGTGGCAACGGGCGAACAGAAAAAAGTTCGAGGAGTCCCTTGTCGACCGCATGGCCTTCGGAAAGATGCTCTCCGAGCTTTCGGCAACGTTCATCAATTTGCCCGAAGAGCAAGTCGGCGCGACCATAGAGAAGAGCCTCGCCAGGATTGCAGGGTTCCTCAAAATAAACAGGATTAGCCTCTTCGGTTATTCTCCGGAAAGAAAAGAGTGGATGGTGACCTTTTCCTGGCGTGGAGAAGGAGTCGAGACTTCCCCAGCAGCTTTAGGGATTAATCAGCTTCCCTGGTGGAGTGGCCTTCTTCTAAGGGGCGAAGCCATACTTGTGCCGGAGTTGAATTCCATGCCGGAAGAAGCATTTGTCGAAAGGGAGTACCTAAGGCGGACGGGTGCGGTTTCAGTGGCCATGTTCCCCTTGAAGGCTGGCGGGGAATTCTTTGGTGGCATATCGTTTGTCAGTACCAAGCAGCTTGTGCTGTGGACCGAGGATCTGGTAGAGCAGCTCAAGTTGTTAGCGGAGATATTTTCGAACGCTTTGATGCGGAAACACGCGCAGGATGCCCGGTTCAGGCACACTGCCATTGTGGAATCCTCCGACGATGCCATTGTCTCCAAGAATCTTGACGGAATAATCCTGAGTTGGAATGCAGCGGCGCAGCGTCTATTCGGGTATTCCGAAGCAGAAGCCGTTGGAAAATCAATTGCCATGCTCATCCCGCTTGAGCTGCGAGAGGAAGAAGACCTGTTCCTGGAACGCTTGAAAGCCGGCGCACGGGTTGAGCACTACGAAACGGTCCGTATCACGAAAGGCGGAAAGAGAGTCGCTGTGTCGTTGACCATCTCCCCGGTGAGAGATTCGGCAGGCAAGATTGTGGGCTTTTCCAAAATCGCTCGTGATATCACCGATCGTAAGCGAACAGAACAGGTCCTTCGCGAAAGTGAAGAGCGATTTCGCTTGGTGGCAAACACAGCTCCAGTGCTGATCTGGATGTCTGGAACGGACAAACTCTGCAACTTCTTTAATCAGGGCTGGCTGAACTTTACGGGCCGATCCTTGGAAGGCGAGGTAGGCGAGGGATGGGTTTCGGGTGTGCATCCGGAGGACGTGCAGCGTTGCCTCGAAATCTACAGTGCCTCGTTTGACGCTCGCATCGACTTCGAGATGGAATACCGTCTGCGGCGCTTTGATGGAGAGTACCGCTGGATCGTTGACTATGGCGTGCCCAGGTTTGAATCCGATGGTACCTTTTGTGGCTATATCGGCTCCTGCGTCGACATCACCGAGCGGAAGTCGTCAGCAGATTCGCTCCATTCCTTGACCGGGCGCCTGATTCATGCCCAGGAGGAAGAACGCGCCCGCATCGCCCGGGAGCTCCACGACGACTTCAGTCAACGCTTGGCGCTTCAGTGTATTGACCTCGAACAGCTGCAGAAGCAACTCCCGGAATTGCAGTTGGAGGAACGGGCCAGGGTCTTGGAAATGTTAAAGAGAACCAAGGGAATGTCCGAGGACCTTCGTTCCCTCTCTCATCAACTGCACTCCAGCAAGCTGGAGTTTGTTGGTCTGGTTCCGGCGGTCAATGGCCTTTGCGAAGAAATTGGCGCCAAGTATAAGATTAAAATCCATTTCACCGAATCCGTAACTCCTCGCAAGATTCCAAAGGATGTGGCCCTGTGTCTATTTCGAGTCACTCAGGAAGCGCTCGCTAATGTCGTTAAACACAGTCAGTCTAAGAGCGCGAGTGTCGAACTAGGCGCGAATAAGAATGGAATCAGTCTTCGCATCACGGATGAGGGCAGGGGTTTTGACACCCAAGGCACTGCTCCAGGTGCTGGAATCGGGCTCGTAGGGATGACCGAACGGCTTCGACTTGTTGGGGGCAGACTCTTGATAAGGTCGGAGTTGATTCGAGGGACAGAGATTCTCGCCGAAGTGCCACTGTACGCCTCGGCGGATGAGCGACGGATAAAAACACTGGCCGCTGGAGCAAGGGAATCATGATACGTCCACGAGTACTCCTGGCGGACGACCATCAGATGTTAGCCGATGCGCTGAAGAGCATTCTGGAGCCCCGTTGCGAGGTTGTGGCCACGGTAAGTGATGGGCGGGCACTTCTGGAAGCTGCGGCCCGCTTGCAACCTGACATCGTGGTGCTGGACATTTCCATGCCACAGTTGAATGGGCTCGACGCCGGCCGGAAACTCAAACACGCTTTGCCCAAAGTGAAACTCATCTTCATGACTATGCATGAAGACCCTTACCTCGTGGGGGAAGCATTTCGGGCTGGGGCTTCCGCATTTCTGCTGAAGGAAGCGGCAGCATCGGAGCTGACGGATGCAATTGACGAGGTATTGAAGGGCGGTTCCTATGTCACGTCCAGGGCGACCGAAGGTTTGGCCAGCATTTCCTTGCGTGACCCCAAAAACCGTGAACACGCCCCTGAACCCACTCCCAGACAGCGGGAAGTCATTCAACTATTGGCGGAAGGGCGCTCCATGAAAGAAGTGGCCAACGAGCTGAATATCACCAGAAGGACTGTGGCGGGACACAAATATGCCGTAATGGACCTTCTGCAATTGAAGACTAACGCCGACTTGGTGCAGTACGCTATTGAGCACGGGATCATCTCACTGCATCGGACTTCCTTACCGCACCGTTAATTCTGCCTATAGACAGCCTTTCCGATTGCGAGCAGTGTGCTTGCAGAGGCCTGGCTGCCTGGCAAATGGAATAGACTCCAGGTGGAACTTTGGTTCGCTTGTCGAACTCGCTCCCTGACTCCATTTCCGCGGCAAAAACTCAGGGACACCTCTGGGATGAGTGCCCAATGACTCATAAGCGGGTGCTAGTAGCGGATGATCTTGCGCAGGTCCAGACGGCCGTTGCCAGACTCTTGCGAGACTCCTTTGAAGTTGTGGGACTGGTCTCCGACGGACCGGCCGCCCTGCAAGCAGCCTTGACGCTCGAACCCGATCTGGTTGTTTTGGACATCTCCATGCCAGGAATGAGTGGAATAGAAGTCGCGAGGGAGCTTAAGAACCGCTCCAACAAAGCCAAGATCGTATTCCTCACGGTTCATCAAGACTCGGACATTCTTGCCACCTGCATTGGCGCAGGTGCGCTAGGCTACGTAGTGAAAGAGCTAATGAATAGCGACTTAATCCCCGCGATGAATGAGGCGCTTGCAAGCCGGGTATTCGTCTCGCGGGTCTCCTCCCGGCAAGAAACACCTTAAACAGAAATAGCGAGTCCAAAGCCTCCGCAGGTGCCGGATTAACAGCGGGGGGTGGACCGGTACTTTTGACAGTTACATCCGGGGAATGGGTCGGGCACCATGGGAAAATCCCAGAGGTCGCGACGAACCAGTCAGAGAACTAGTCGCTCGCATCGTCTTCTGCTGAGCAGGAATCTAAACAGAGGAGAAAGTCATGATGAAAGCTTATTACCCCCTGATTGTTGTGCTGGCGCTGGTCTCTCTATTATTCATCGGTATCGCGTTGCTGAGTTCCAGCGAAGCCAAAGGTCAACCGCCTCAGCAGTATCCCATCATGGACAGAGTTGCCGACAAAATCATCCAGAAATACCAGACGTCCACTTGCGAGCAATTATGGGAGAAGAAAGGCGCGAAGGCCCCACCATCCGCTGAAGAGCAAAAAGCCGTGGCATTTCTCAAGAGTGATCCGCAGATGCGCGCTGCCTTCATCAACAAAATTGCGCCGCCCATCGCGAACAAAATGTTCGATTGCGGAATGATTCCATGAGGATCCTTTGGCGACTCTTAGAATGCAAAGTTAGCCCGAGGTGTACGATGGTTCGTTCCTATAGGACTTGTTCGTTAGCACTAATTGTACTGGCGGTACTTTTTGCCGCAGCCGGCACGCTCCCCGCCCAAGACACATCGCCATCAGCAGCTCCAAAGCAAACTGCTCCGCCCGCGGCGAAGAAGAAAACGTCCCCACCAAAAGCTCCAGCACCCGTTGCTCTCGAACTTGAGCCGAAGGCGATTGAGATTCTGAAAGCGACCAGCAACAAACTGGCGTCGGCCCACACGCTTACGTTTACGGCGATGGAGACATTTGAGAGTCTCAGCCGCCAGGGCGCGCCGCTCGTTTACGGGAATAAATACGATGCGGTTTTACAGCGGCCAAACAAGCTGCGTGTAATTCTGGAAGGTGATGGGCCTGCCTCGGAATTTTATTACGACGGCAAGGTCGTAATGGCTTACGCTCCTGCAGAGAATCTTGTCGCGGTGGCTGACGCTCCGGACACAATCGATAAGACGCTGGAAGCGGTTTTCCACTCGGCAGCGATCTACTTTCCATTTACTGATTTGATTGTTACTGATCCGTACGGCGACATGGCCTCGGGGTTGAAGCATGCGTACTATGTCGGCCAATCGCAGGTTGTTGCAGGTATTACTACCGATATCGTGGCCTTTGCCGGTAATGGGATTTTTGCGGAGATGTGGGTCGGTGCGGACGACAAGTTGCCTCGAATTGTTCACGCGATTTATCTCGATGATCCTGACCATCTGCGGCACAATCTGATACTCTCGAACTGGAAAGTCGATGAGTCCGTTTCTGATGATTTCTTCACATCGTCTAAAGCCTCTTCCGCGAAGCACATGCAATTTGCTCATCCAAATCCGCAACCCGCGCCAGGCGCAAGACCAACGCCAAAAGCGCCGCCAGCAAGAACACCGGCTCCGACAAAAACCAATCCGACACAACCACAGCAATAACGATAAGGAGATTATATACAACATGGAAAAAATAATGATTGGGCTTTCCGCTTTATTCTTCACGCTGTTCACTTGCAACACTGCCTTAGCATATGGGCACGCGAATGCCTGGGGCGGTGGCAGCACCACCCACTACGGGAACACTACCACTCGCACCAACGCGTATGGTGGCAGTGCGACCCACACCGCGGGGCAGGGGACTTCGGCTACCAACGCCTATGGCGGGTCAGCGTATCACGCCGAAGGGTCAGGCACGACCACGGCCAGCAACGCCTACGGTGGCAGTGCGACCCACACCGCGGGGCAGGGGACTTCGGCTACCAACGCCTATGGCGGGTCGGCCTATCACGCGGAAGGTTCTGGAACGACCACGGCGACCAATGCCTATGGTGGCAGCGCCACGCACTATCAAGGCGAAGGCACCGTCGGTACGACTTCTTCCGGCCAGACTGTTTATGCCAGTGACCACTACGCGTATGGGGCACCGACCGCCTATTATGGCTATCATCCGCCGACGACAGTCGCGGTCTACGGATCGAGCTGCTACAACTGCAGCAGTGGTTGGGGTGCTGCCGGAGCCGCAGTGGCGGGGGCGGTGGTCGGCGCGACGGTTGCCACCGCTGTTGCATCGTCGAACAACGCAGCAGCAGCGAATAACGCTTATGCGCAAGGCTACAACGCGGGCGCAACCAACACCGCTGCTACTAACGCGGCCGTTGCGAACGCGAACGCGGCTGCAGCCAATGCTAACGCCGCAGCCGCCAATGCCTACGCTGCAACTAATGTCAACTACGCCGTAGGACAGATGACTGCCGTCCTTCCTGCAGGCTGTGTCACGCCCCAGGTGAATGGACAAGCTTACTATCTGTGCGGGAATACCTGGTTTCTCGCAGCGTATGGCGCGAACGGCGTTTATTACAAAGTTGTGCCCACTCCGTAAGAAGCGCATCGCTCAAGTTTACGGGACGATCATCTCGAAAATCCTTGATTCGGTCTAAGGAGACTTCATATGAATTGGCGACGACCTGCTGTGACGTATAAGAATCATTGGTCCGCTAGTATCGTTAACACACTCGCTAAACACTTGATGCTCGCCGGTGCGGCAGTGCTTGTGGCCGCCATCCCAGCGCTTCCGCAGAATCCTGAGCTTCAAGAAAAGCTTGCAGCCGTGAAGGCGGTTGCCGCCGAAAATAAACATCAACTTCGCCAATATCAGTGGACCGAAACAATCCAGCTCATCTTGAAGGGAGATGCGAAACCTCCAACTCAAAATCTGTGCCAATACGGCCCGGACGGCCAGGTACAAAAGACTCCCATCGGGCCTCCCCCGCCAGAGCCGAGCGGCGGCAGGATGAAGCAGAGGATCATCGCAAAGAAGAAAGCCGAAATGAAGGAGTACATGCAACAGGTGAAGGGCGTCCTTGCTTTGTATGTGCCGCCTGACCCTCAGCGAATGCAACAGGCTTACCAGGCTGGCAACGTCTCCCTTAATCCTGTCCCCGGTGCCGTGAATTTGGTGTTCACTAACTATGCTCAGCCCGGTGACAAGATGACCCTCACGTTCAACACCGCCGCAAAAAAGATCACCTCGCTGAGCATCGATACCTATATGGGTGAAGCAAAGGATGCGGTTACCCTGCAAGTTCAAATGGGCAGCCTGCCCGGCGGTCCCAACTACGCGCAGCAGACCATTTTGAACGCATCCGCGAAGGAACTTACCGTCACCACAACCAATTCGAACTACCAGAAACTTTGATCTGTTTTCGCCCCGAATGAATCTTCGGAGCGTCAATTTGTTGATGGACTGCGTCTCGGAATTGGAGAAATAACGATCACGAAGCACCAATTGCTGAAGATCAATGCTTCGCAATGCTCAGACCAGAGCGAGTTTTGTTTTGCATGAGTCCGCATGATAAACAGACGCGCCTCTGTAGCGATCCTGATGGCTTTGTCCTTGGTAACTACCTTTTGTTCCCATTCCCGGGCGCAGTCGCAAACCGCCACAACCGAGACCGAGGTCTGGCCGGAAGTCGATGCTCATGTCCAATTGCCGTCGCGTTTCCGCGTACTTGCGTTTGCCGGCACGCAGCAGGGAGTCGGTTTTCCGTACCAGCAATGGTATGTGGCGGCTGCAGTCGCTTATCAGTTGAGACCCATATTGAAGCCCCACCTGAAAAACATTGACCCAGACAAGGAACACCATCTCGTGTTCGGCGGCGGCTATGAGTTCCTCCGAACAATTCAATCGGGAAAAACAAAGGACGAGGACAGACTGGATCTCGACGGCACATTCGGTTTTCGGCTCCCCGCCGAATTTCTAGTGCGCGACAGAAACCGGGTCGAATTTCGCTGGGTAAACGGCGTGTACTCGACAACCTATCGGAACAGAGTGACCGCCGAGCGAGACTTTCTTGTTCGCGGCTTCCGTTTCAGTCCTTACGGTTCTGCTGAGTTTTTCTACGATGGGGCGAAGAATTCCTGGAACCAGGAATGGTATAGCGCGGGTGTCCAGTGGCCCTGCAAGCGCCTTCTCATGCTGGATACTTATTATCTGCGGCAGAACTGCCCCAGTTGCAACCCGGCAAATCTGAATGTGGCGGGAGTGACTCTGAACTTCTACTTTCGCAATGGCAATAAATAAACAGTTGAGTGGCATAGGAAAAGGCGGACGAGCCAACCACTCGAAACAATTGGTGAGCTGCGGCTCTGTTCGCTCAACGCGGCTATCCTCTCCGAATTGAAGTTTGTTCGCTGGGGCCAAACTGAATACCATGCTCTAGAAAGGGCAGTGACCCTCCCGGGTTTCTTTTTCCGCCGCCAGGTCTTAGAGTCAAGTATGGGCCTGCAAGCAAACCTAAAGCTACGACACGCAAACTGCTAATCGCCATAGCTCCTTCCCGCTTCAGCTCATTTGCAAGCAGAGCGGCAATACGGGGCCAGACCACCGAGCAGCGCTTTCTGGCCTCTAACGGAAGCGGGTTTCCAGTCCTCCTGCTTCCTGTTCGAGTTTGCGGATCCCACCCACCGTGTGAGTCGGGGAAGTAGTCAATTGAAAATAAAGGAGAAAGTGGTCGGGGCGCCGAGATTTGAACTCGGGACCTCCTGCGCCCAAGGCAGGCGCGCTACCAGGCTGCGCTACGCCCCGACAGTGAATGCTTCTTTCATTCTAAAGCACTTCCCAACTTTGCTCCAATCCAAACAACTTCTAAAACGCTCGTGGAGTGAACCCCTAAAGTGAGACAGTTTCACGATGCACGCTTTGCGAGATTGACCTGCCCGCTTTTTGATACGCAAAAACCCCCTTCCGAGAGGCCCTTCCATCTTTGCCTGGGGAAAAAGTGAAGGAGCACTCCATGAGTCGATGCTCGAGAATTGAGAATGGCATTTTTTGGCACTCAGTAGATGCTAATCCGAGGGTTGGAAGGCTGATCTCTTGGTTCTTCTGGGTCCCAAACAGAAGTGTGATGCACACCTTTGTCTCAAGGAAGGGTTCAGTCTATAGGGTATGTGTTGATGTGCGCCTGTCCCAGAAGTGTGCACGAAGGGAGGGTTTCCTTGTTATCCGCCGGGAATCGGTTGGTGCAGCAACTTCCCACATCGGGCCCGTCTCACCTGATTCACATTGACGGGTACCGCGTTTACCAGGCACTGAGGCCGAAATCTGGCGACGTCATTAAATTTCAGCTTGTTCGATTGCTCGCCAATCGCTTCGACGAACCGCCCAGATACTGTAAAAGTGCTTCAGCGAAGGCGGGAGAGGTCGAAGGGCACGACGACGTGCTGTCCGTCGGGCGTGTCGATTTCCACGGTTGCGTCCGTAGAATTAGGATTGGACGCGTCGTATTCCTGCCAAACAATGAAACCCGTTGGACGTGAGCCTCCCCCGCTCTTACCTCCTCCTGTACCCATTCGCGTCCCTTCATATCTCACGCTTCGGGATTCGAGTGTCTTGCCGTTTAGCGTTAGGCGAACCTGAAAATCCTTCCACGTGCCCGTCTGACCGGGAACTTTATTCGAGCTGTACGGGAATCCGGGGCCATACGTGCTGGTGTAGCGAACATATACTCCGACGCGGACCGAGTCGCCTCGGGCCTTATAGTCCTGCCATGCCTGCTGGGAACTATAACCTACGCTGTGTTTGCTCGAAGCTTCCACAGCCTGCGCA
>Ga0307471_100000069_pt1 | contig 45993 bp, 44 predicted proteins | sample atmos_gasesAM3C__2_FD_204566 | JGI IMG/M metagenome (GOLD analysis project Ga0307471, IMG submission 204566) | Hardwood forest soil microbial communities from Morgan-Monroe State Forest, Indiana, United States - atmos_gasesAM3C_515 | ecosystem: Environmental > Terrestrial > Soil > Temperate... | reverse complement strand
CGCACAGCGTCACAACCGTCTACATCGAAGCGGGTACGTACATGGTCGCCGCGGCGGCGACGCGCGGTGATGTCGTCATCGAGCGCATGAGGCCCAGCGATGTGCTCTGGCTCAGCAACAAGCTGCGCGCGGCCGGCTGCGCGGTGGTCGAGGGCGCCAACAGCGTGCGGGTCCGCGCGGAGTCGTTGCGCGCGGTGGACGTGACGACGTGGCCGCATCCCGGGTTCGCCACCGACCTGCAGCCGCAGTTCTGCGCGCTTATGACCCAGGCGATCGGCACCAGCATCATCAGCGAGGCGCTGTACGAGAATCGCTTCCGTCACGTGCCGGAGCTGCGCAAGATGGGTGCGGCGATCGCCGTGGAGGGGCGGAGCGCAGTGATCACCGGTCCATCGCAGCTCAACGGCACGCGCGTCACGGTCGCCGACATCCGGACCGGCGCCGCGCTCGTCATCGCCGGGCTGTGCGCCAAGGGTGGCGCCGAGCTCGTCAATGCATATCATCTCGACCGCGGCTATGAGGAGCTCGAGTCAAAGCTTCGCGCGCTCGGTGCTCACGTCGAGCGGATCGCCACTGGCGAGCCGAGCGCTGAGCGGGACCTCACCGGAGTGATCGGGGACTAGCGCGCGGCGTTCGCGCGTGGTTGCGACGTGCTCGGCAAGAAACTGGCGGTCGATCTCGGCACGCAAACCGTGCGCATGGTGGTCAAGGGAGAGGGTGCGATCACCAGCGAGCCCAGCGTCGTCGCGCTTCGTACCGACGATCACCTGACCGCAGGACTGTTCGGCGGCGGGGCGTTGCGTGCTGCAGCGGAGGACTCCGAGCTTCGTCTGCTGAGGCCCGTCGCGGGCGGCAGCCTCGTCGATGAAGCGGCGCTGCGCACGCTGCTGAACCACGTGATGATCCGCGCGATCGGCAGGCAACGAATCTTCAAGCCCGACGTGGTCATGACGGTCATGGCCGCACTGACGGGCGATGAACGGCGCCTCATGCTCGACGCGGCAATGCAATCAGGTGCGCGCACGGCGTATCTGCTCGACGCCGTCGTCGCGGGTGCGATCGGCAGCGGCATGCCGGTGAGCTCGGCTGCGGGCCACCTGGCGATCGACGTCGGCGCAGGCAAGACCGAGATCGCGGTCCTGGCCCAGGAGGGGACGGTTGCCGGCCGATGTCTGGCGGGTCACGGTGGCGATCGGCTTGCGGTATCGATCGCCGCGCATGTGCACAGGAAGCACGGCGTCGAGCTGGATCTGGCGGCGGCGGAGGACATCGCCGCCTCGCTCGCATGCGTCGGCATCCACGAGGAGCGACGCTTCGAGGTAATGGGCCGCCTTCACAATGCTGCGCGGCCTGTGACCGTGACATCGACAGAGCTGACGCCCGTGTTGGACGCGCATGTGCGGCCAATCGCGATCGCCCTCGACGAGGTGCTTGCAGAAACACCCCCCGGGCTGCGCGACGACGTCCATCGCGCCGGTATCGTGATGTTCGGGGGCGCCGCTCGGCTCGAGGGACTCGATCGTTATCTCAGCGCATCATGTCGGATGCGCGTGCGCGTCGACGGCGAGCCGCAGCTCTCGGTGATTCGTGGCACCGGCTACTCGCTCGACAACCTCGACGTGCTCAAGCGCAACTTCATGTACATCCGCTGACGCTCGCCGACAAGCGCTGGCACGATCACGGTTGCGTTCCCGGATTGGAGGAATCCATAATCGCGTTCTGGATTCGCAAGGGGGTGTTGGGTGCGGGGACGAGGGTTTCTGTTGCTGGCACTGCCCTTCATCGTGTTGGGTGGCTCCAGTGTTGGTTTCGCAACGGCCTCGAGCGCAGGGCCCATCACTGAATTCGCGATCCCGACGGGGGGCAGCGCTCCGCAGGGCATCACGGCGGGGCCCGAAGGCAACCTCTGGTTCACGGAGAACCAAGGCAACAAGATCGGTCGGGTCACTCCGTCGGGGAAAATCACCGAGTACGCTGTCCCGACCAGTCCTGGAGCGCCCGCGGAGATCACCAGCGGGCCCGACGGCAACGTCTGGTTCACCGAGAACCAAGGCAATAAGATCGGTCGGATCACTCCGTCGGGAAACATCACCGAGTATCCCGTCCCCACGGCGGCGAGCGCCCCGCAGGGCATCACCGCGGGACCCGACGGCAACCTGTGGTTCACAGAGAGCCACGGCGGTCAGATCGGGAGGATCACTCCCTCGGGCGTCGTCACCGAGTTTTCCGGGGCTGGCGCCCCCGGGCGCATCAGCGCGGGCAGCGACGGGAACTTGTGGTTCACGTCGGGCGGTGCTGCCTGGCGGCTCAATGCAGATCACTCATTTAGCGAGGCGCCCCTCTTTCAAGGGGCGTCCGGGATCGCTGCTGGCCTGAAAGGGGACGTCTGGTCCACCTCTGCCAACGATAACGCTGCCTATTGGGAGGTTCTCAACTCTGACTCGTCGTCGGCGCAGGGCAGGGCCTTCACGCTTCCCACGCCCTCGAGCGGACCTGATGCGATTGTATCGGGACCGGACTCGAATGTATGGGTCACGGAGTTCACGGGCAACAACATCGCCGACATCACCGCGGCGGGGGCGATCAGAGAATTCCCGGTCCCGACGCCGAGCAGCCAGCCGCAGGGAATCACCACCGGACCCGACGCCAACGTGTGGTTCACGGAGCGCAGCGGCAACAGGATCGGGCGCATCAAACCGCCGGCGGTAACCGGGTTCGCAACCCACGCGTCGTCGAGCCACCCCTATCGCATCACCACCGGACCAGACGGCCAGCTGTGGTTCACGGAGGCAACGAACAAGATCGCGTCGCTCTCCACGTCCGGAGATCTGACTGAGTTCACAACACCCACCTCCAACAGCGATCCGCAGGCGATCACATCCGGACCAGACGGCAACTTATGGTTCCCCGAGTACTTCGGCAACAACATCGGCCGGATAACGACCATGGGCGCTGTCAACGAGTTCCCGGTCCCCACGGCGTCAGCGGGTCCCGAGGGCATCACGACGGCGCCTGACGGGAAGCTGTGGTTCACCGAGTACAACGGGAACAAGATCGGCAGGATCACGACTTCCGGAGCCGTCAGCGAGTTCGCAATACCCACACCGGCGAGCCACCCGCAATCCGTCGTCACGGGGCCGGACGGCAAGCTGTGGTTCACTGAATACGGCGCGGACAAGATCGCCAAGATGACCACGGCGGGGACGTTCACGGAGTTTCCGGTTCCCACCGGCTCCAGCTCGCCCGACGGGATCGTGGTGGGCCCGGACGGCAACCTGTGGTTCACCGAATACCACGGAGGAAAGATCGGCAAGATCACAGTTTCAGGAACGATCACCGAGTACGCCCTTCCCGACGCATTGAGTCTTCCCGAGGGGATAGTCTCGGGCCCGGATGGCAACCTGTGGTTCACTGAGAATGCACGTGACAAGGTCGCGAGAATCACAACGTCCGGGACGATCACCGAGTACGTGGATCCCACGGCCTCCGCCGGCCCCGACGGGATCGCCTCCGGGCCCGACGGCAACCTATGGTTCACCGAGTACTTCGCAAACGGCATTGCACGGGCGATCCCACCGGCCGGCAACGCCATCGTGCTTCCGGCCGGTGCCGTCCCTCGTGCGCGCAGCGCGCCTCTCGGGAGCGTAGTGCGATGGACCTTCCTCAGTGCCGGAAGGCATTCGGTCACCGACGCCTCGGGCATGGCTCTGTTCAACTCCGGAGCTCGCTCTGTCCTGTCGTACTATCAATGCCGGTTCGTGAGTGCCGGCACGTACTCGTACATCGACATCAGCAACGCACTCCTCGCCAGAGTCGTCGTCCCGATGAACATCGCGCCCAACTCGGGGACGACGTCGACGTCGTTCAGCGCAACATGGGCCGCGGCGGCGCCACCGGCTGGCTACGTGTTCGACGTGCAGATCAGGCGCCCCGGCACGCCATCCTTTGTGAACTGGAAGGCAGCGGTGACCGCCCGAAGCGCGAGCTTCACCCCCGATGCAGGCGTCGGAACCTACTCATTTCAGGCTAGGACCCGAAGGCTGGACAACCAAGCAGCTTCCGGATACTCGGCTGCGGCCTCGATAACCGTCACTTGAAGACCCTCGGCTGCTAGGCTCGCAACTCAGGCTGGGGGACAGGCGCAGGGAAGCACGCCGGCGGTCCTCTCGTGAATCACGACTTGCTGTTCGGGTTGGGTGGTGATGTCCTGGTCGCGGTCATCGCCGGGCTCCTGTTTGTTGAAGAGGCGGGCGTCCCGTTGTTCTTCGCGCCGGGAGATCTGCTCCTCGGCCTCGGTGGAGTCGCGATCGCGTCGGGTCGAGTCAGCGCCGTCGTGTTCGTGCCCGCCGCGTTCGTCGGGCTGCTCGCAGTCGGGTCACAGACCGGTTGCAGCCGGAGCAAGCGCTGTCATCACGGTCGGGCGTCACACTGCGCACATGTTGAGTGCGAGCGTCCAGCTGCATCCGATGACCCGTTCTGATGCCGCGGTCCTGCTCTCGCTGCAGCTCGACAATCGCGATTTCCTTGCCCCGTACATGCCGGTGCGCGATGAGACGTTCTTCACGCTCGAGGGGGTGGCCAAGCGGCTCGCCGGCCACGAGACCGCGCGTGCGCTCGACAACGGGTATGCGTATCTCATCCTCGCCGGGGGGGAAGCTGCCGGAACGCTCGAGATCAGCGAGGTCGCGAGAGGTCCTTTTCAGAGCGCGTATCTGGGGTACTGGGTGACCAGGACGCACAACGGGCGAGGTATCGCGACTACGGCGGTGGCCAAAGCGGTTGAGAACGCGTTCTCCTCGCTCGGTCTCCACCGTTTGCAAGCGGCGACGCTGCTGCACAACGTCGGCTCGCAGCGGGTGCTCGAAAAGAATGCCTTCACGCGTATCGGGGTCGCACGACGCTATCTCTGCATCGCCGGCTTGTGGCAGGACCACGTGCTGTTCGAGCGCACCGCAGAGACATAAGGGGCGCTCGAGGTGGGTCGATGCACTTAGTGCACCGACCCACCGTTGAGCGAGACCAGGATCAGGCGATCAGCAGACCCCGTCCGCAGGGGGAGCGACGTTGGTCACCACCGAGAAGTCAGGGTAGCCAGGAGGGGCGCCGGGATTGGGCGGGCTCGTCCCGAACTGCCCGATTGCCCCAGTGGTGGCGAGGCCGAACTCGACGTTCGCGAGCAGATGGTCGTCGTTGGGTGACGTCGAGGTTGCAACCCCGTCATCCGGACCGACGAACACTGCGTTGATCCACCCTCGCGCGGGCACCAGGCTTCCCGAGGCGGGGGTGCCGTCGGTGATCAGCCAGAGCCCACCCTTGTAGGTCACCGTCCCCGTGCTCCCGACCAGCGTGACCGTGGCAGTCAGGACTCCGCGCTTCGTCGAGAGATTGATCGTCCAGACGATGCTCGTGATCTTGAGCTTCCCGGTCAGGCTGTAATCCGTGGCGTCAGGGGCGTACTGGGTCTGCGACCCGCTGTAACTGCCCCTCAGCGTCTCGTACGGGACGGGGGCGGCAGGAGTGCTGTCTTCGCCGATGCATTGCACCTGTGTGAGCCGACCCTGCAGGCTCATCGTCGCGTTGGCCCGGTCGATCTCAGGTGTCCCGCTCGTCGCACGGCCGACGACCACGCCCCCCGCGACCAAACAAGCCACCGCTCCGACCGCTATGAGGATCTTCTTCATAGCCTATCCTCCCGCACTTGGACCGGCATCGGTCCGGGGCTTTGTTATACGCCTCGGTTAACCAAAAAGGGCCCGCTCTCGCGGGCCCTTTGGGTTGCGAGTGGCGATCAGCAGAGGCCGTCCGCGGGCGGAGCGACGTTGGTGACCACCGAGAAGTCAGGGTAGCCGGGCGGCGCGCCGGGATCCGGCGGGCTGGTTCCGAACTGCCCGACTGCCCCGCCAGTGGAGAGGCCGAACTCGACGTTCGCGAGCAGATGGTCGTCGTTGGGTGATGACGATGTTGGAACTCCGTCATCGGGGCCGATGAACAAAGCGTTGATCCAACCTCGCGCCGGCACCAGGCTTCCCGCCGCGGGGGTCCCGTCGGTGATCAGCCAGAGACCGCCCCTGTAGGTTGCCGTTCCTGCGCTGCCGATCAGCGTAATCGTGCCAGTCAAGACCCCGCGCTTCGTGCTGAGGTTGATCGTCCAGGCGATGCCGGTGATCTTGACCTTCCCGCTGAGGCTGTAGTCGGTGGCGTCAGGGACGTACTGGGTTTCGGACCCGCTATAGGCGCCTCTGAGCGTCATATAGGGGGTGCCGCCTGGCGCGGGGCCGTCCTCCCCTGGACATGTCACTTGCGTGAGGTTGCCCTGCAGGCTCATCGTCGCGTTGGCTCGATCGATCTCTGGTGTCCCGCTCGTCGCACGACCGACGACCACGCCCCCAGCGACCAAACAGGCCACCGCTCCCACCGCTATGAGGATCTTCTTCATAGCTGCGCCTCTCACTTGGACCGAAATTGGTCCGGGGTTTCGTTATACGCCTCGCGGGTGGGGTTCGTCAGGCCTGCTGTTGGCGCCGGCGAGCGCGACGTGCACCGAGGGCGACGACAACGAGCACAACAGCCACGAGTGGTGAGTCAACGCCCGCGAGTCCGAAGGACCTGTCGGAATCGTCGCAGTTACCGAGGCAGACCACGTTGCTGAGGGCGGAGATGTTGCCTGCCTTGTCGAGCGTGCGCATCGCCATGTACACGGCGGCGCCGGGCAGGGAACCCACGGCCATCTGCTGTGTCGAGCGCGCTGCCAGGGGTGCGGGCGCGCCGGCCAGCGGCGTCGCGGACCAGAAGCTCGACGATGTGATCGGATGACTGGCCCACCGCACGTCGTAGTGATCGGCGGTGCCGACCATGTAGTCGTTCCCGGGCGCGGTCCAGGTCAAGGTCGCCGCTGCGCTGTTACCGCTCGTACGCAGATCGAGGATGGAGGCCGGCCGTCGCGTATCGACGCCGTAGTCGCCGGTGTTGTGCTCGTCGTGACGGTAGTGCCACCAGCTGTTGTTGAGCGTCGTGTCACCGGCAACCGCCCAGTCGAAGACGAAGCCCTCACGAGTCGGCGTGACGTAATGCAGCTGGCCGTTCATCAGCGGATCGCCGACGACGCCGGCGAATGCCTGCCACTGACCGGTGTATTTGGGAAAGTTTGGCGCCTCGGCGCCGCCGGCCTGAAACGCGTGGATCCAATATGTGTCGTTGCCTTCGATCGCCGAGCGACCCAGCCCGAGGCCCGCAACGTCCGCGGTGAGCGGCGAGGAGAAGAAGGGGAAGCCGTCGACTCGCTTCGGCCAGCCGGGTAGCGTCTGCCCGGTCGTGGGATCCCAGGCCTTTTCATAGACCTGTGGCACGTTGGCGGCACCGGGGACGGACAACGACGCAGTGATCGACTCGAGCCCGGTGTTGTTCATGATGAAGTCGGGCTTGCCCGTGTTCAGGAGGTCGCCGAGACCGCCGGTGCCGGTGAGCACGAGCGTGTGCGTGTCGCCGGTGCGATACGGCGCCAGCGCGGAGCAGTCGGCGCTCTTGCACGATGCGTCAAACCTGACGTCGATGCTGCCGTCAGGCTTGACCGAGTAGACGACTCCGGTGATCGGTCCCGTGATGAGCCGCGGGCCGCTGCCGAAGTCGGCGACCACCGGTGGGCTCGTCGACTCGCCGACAAAGTCGATCGACTGGTCGTACGTGAAGTCGGCGCTCTTGACGGTGACCGGCCAGCTGCCATCCGGGGGATGGATGTACGCGCCACCAGGGTGGTTGTTGCCGTCGGCATAGAGGCCGTACAGCCAGGTCGACGCCGCCTGGTTCGATGGATCGACGCCGAGCAGTGCGAGCCCAAGATCTTCGCTGCTGGAGCTGTGACCGCTTGACTCGAACGACGGCACGAAGACCTGCGGATGGCCGAGCTTGAGCACGTCCGACACCGTGACGGGGTACATGAGTTTGGGATCGCGGATGTAGCTGTTCGGGTCGACGCTGCCGCCCGCGGTGGTGAAGTACGAGCCGGGCAGCTTGATCTGCACCGGCCATCCCGGGACTGTGCCGCCGTTGGGACGGAACGCGTACACGAAGCCGTCGAACGCGGTCATGAGGATGTCGAGGCGGCCTGTGCCTTCCAGGTCCGCGAGCACCGGCGGCGACCAGTTGCCGCGGTCCGGGTTGCGACTGTGCCCGGTGGCTGCCCGCGGTGTCGGAACGACGGTGTACGGCTGCCAGTTCGCTGGGTCCTGGTGCACCGGGAAGCCGGGCAGCAGCCGGCCACGGGCATCCCACGCGTACAGGTAGCCGTTGGTGGTCGTCGCGGTGATCTCGAGCTCACCGTTGTGGAACAGATCGCCCACAGCGGCGCCACCCGAGATTGGATCGCGCACGTTGCGCAGCGTGCCGTCCTGGTACGCGTGCGCCGGATAGTTCTCCGGATTGAGCGGATCGATGTCCTTGAGTTTCGCGGTGTGCACCGGGAAGCCGGGAACCTCGCTGCCGTCAGGGCGCCAGGCGTTGACGTCGCCGTTGCCGGTGGGAACGATCAGGTCGAGTTGGTGCTTGCCCTCGAGGTCCGCATACGTCGGTGCTGCGTCGCCGTCGCCGCGGTTGAGGCTCTTCGGAAAGCCCGGCGCAAGTTGCGGGTCATGGCGCAGGCCGACGGTGCGGCGGTCTTCGGCCTTGAGTCCGTTGGCATCCTTGACGCGAAGCCGGATTGTCAGGGTGTACTGCTCGGCGCCGTCCGGTTGCAGCGTTGTCACCGGTGGGTGCGTGTAGAACGCCGCAGGGACCTGACTGAGATCGATGGTGCCCAGCGTGCCGGTCGTCCCGCTGCTCACCGTCCCCTGGGTGACGGTGTGAAAGAGTGCGTCCGCGGGATCTGCTCCAAGCGCCCATTCGAGGGTGTAGGTGGCGGACCCGCCCGAGTGCAGGCTGGAGCGTGCGATGCTGCCGGTCACCGGAACATATCGCTGCGCAGCGGGGTCGATGTAGGAGTACCACTGCGGCCCCGTGATGTCGGCAGTCGGTGGGATCTGGCCCGCCATGATCATTGCGGTCGCCGCGCCCACGTCCGGCCTGCCGTATCCATACTGCGTCGACCAGTTGGTGTGATCCGCGTCGGTCGTGCTCAGGGGGTTGCCCGGCCAGTACGGCAGCGTCCCGGGGGGCGCGCCCGGACCCGCGGGCTGGGGCACATCGTTGGGGATGATCGCCTGCGCGGTATCCATCAGCACCTGCTTGATCTCGTTGGGCGTGAGCCGTTTGGGGATGATTCCTCTGTCGCGTGCGTTCAACGCAGCGGACTGGGTCATCGCCAGCACCGACGCGTTGAACGGAGTCGCGCCAGAGGTGGTGTACTCCCCGCCGCTGAAGATGTTGTGGGTGCCGTAGCTCGTGACGTTGCTGCGCGAGCGGAACCAGTGAGTCGCCTCACCCTCGGCGTCCATCGCGGCCGAGTTGCCCGGGATGACGTGGTCCCAGAGCATGCCATCGGTGTGATCCATGGAATCGAAGTCGTTGGAATCGAGTGAGAGCAGAACGCCCTTGTTGTACGCGTAGTTGATCGCGTCCTGGATGAACTTGCTGTATGTGTAGTCGACCACGACCGAGCTGATCGCCGTCGCGCCGATGTCGGCCGCGTACAGGATCGACTCGGCCTCCTTGTCGCTTCGGCCCAGGCACTCAGCGCCCTGTTTGATGTTGACGATCCGGCACGTCGGGCACAGTCCCACGCCTGCGTAGTTGTTGTTCGCGACTCCCGCCACCAGCGTGTTGTTGCCGGGCGCGTGGCCGTAGGCGAGGTCTTCGGTCTGCGGATCGTTGTTGTTGCGTTCGAAGTTCCAACCGGCGATGTCATTGGGATAACCGCTGCCGTCGTTGTCGAAGCGACCGCCAGGGGGGCACTGCACCAGCTGGCCGCGGGAGACCTGGCAGTGCCCAAAGACCGCGATCAGGTCCTCCGGAGACAGGTACGGTGTTCGGTGGCCTGCGACGTTGACGGCGTTGAGATATTCGTGCTGACCGTTGGCGAGGCAGTTGCGGCTCGTGCCTTCGACATCGACGGCGAGCCCGCCTCCTTGAGCAACAGGCGTGTCGGAGCTGACGCCCGCCGGGCAGGGTGGATTGACGCGCGGGTCATGGATGTAGTCGCGGAGGTCGAGGCGGCCGTTGCCGTCGAGGTCGTAGCAGTCGGGCCAGGGCAGGCTGCTGCTGCCGCCGGCGCGCAGCGGACAGGGCAGCTCGCCCTTGTTGAGCCACTGGTTGTCGAGCGAGTCCTTGACGTTGTCGGCGCTGTAGTTGACTCCGCCTTCGATATAGGCGACCAGTACATCGTCGCGGCCCACGTTCGAACCGCTCGCGTTGGTCCAGGCGCCGGTGAAGTTCGCCCCGGCCATGTGATTGGGGTCGAACGCGCTCGTCGCCCAGCAGGGGAGACCGGAGTCGGGATGGGGGCCGTTGGGGCAGGGGTACTGGCTGTCGCTGAGCGCGCCGAACATGTCGAACTGGTCGTAGCTGGCTCCACCGGTCAGATAGCAGTTCGAGTTGAACGTGGCCGCGTTCTCGCAGGGAGCGAACTCGGGGTCGTTTGGAGGCGTTTGCGGCCACGTCGCGTGGGCAACCAGCGGTGCGGGGACGAGGAACCCCAGCACGAGCACAACGGTGGCAACAATGCCGACTCGCCTGGTCACGAGCGAACCTCCTTCCAACAGTCCCGCGGCCGAACGCCACGGCCCCGGTGCCGGAAGTATATGCCGCCCCTGCGGGTCGAAGGTCGCGTCGGGCTAGCTTTGGGCTCCCGCGGCGGCGGGCATCATGCCCAGCTGCTGCATCATCGCCGCGCCGTCGAAGATGCCCCAGTGCTCGACCTGTTTGCCGTTCGCCGTGCGGACGATGTCGATACCCTCGACCTCAACGCGTTTGCCGGTCGGCGGCGCGCCCATGAATGAGCCGCTGTTCGTGCCGCTGAGCCGCGAACGCACCACCACCTTGTCGCCATCGCTGAGCACGTCGTCGATCTCACACCGGCAGTCGGGAAATGCCGCCAGGAAGGCACGCGTTCCATCCTTGAACCCCTGCAATGTCGGGGGGAAGCCCGGCCAGGGATTGTGGTCCACGATGTCCGCGGCGATGTACTTGTCGGCGGCGTCCACCCGATGCTGGTTGAACACCTCGTCGACGAAATCTCGGACCACCTGTTTGTCGTTCGCCATCGCCGATCCTCCTTGACCACCTGGTTGATGCAGGATACCAACCGCGTGGCACGGATTTGTTTGATTGGGGAGAGACCATGGATTTCGGCTTCAGCGCCCGCACCACAGAGCTCCAGGGCCGGCTGCTCGACTTCATGGACAGTCACGTCTACCCGAATGAAACGCGCTTCGACGAGCAGTGCGCGCAGCTGGCCAACCCCTGGGACCGACCACCCATCCTCGACGAGCTCAAGGCTGAGGCGAGACGCCGCGGACTCTGGAATCTGTTCCTGCCGCACCCGGACTTCGGGGCGGGCCTGAGCAATCTCGAGTACGCGCCACTCGCCGAGATCACCGGACGCAGCCCGGCGATCGCCCCCGAAGCGCTGAACTGCGCTGCGCCCGACACCGGGAACATGGAGATCCTCGCCATGTTCGGCACGCCGGCCCAACAAGCGCGCTGGCTGACGCCGCTGCTCGACGGCACGATCCGCTCTGCCTTCTCGATGTCGGAGCCGGAGGTCGCCTCGTCCGATGCCACCAACATCGCGACGCGTATCGAGCGCGACGGTGACGACTACATCATCACGGGCCGAAAGTGGTGGTCGAGCGGAGCGATGAGTCCCCGCTGCCGGCTCGCCATCGTGATGGGGGTCACCGATCCGGAAGCTGAGCCGTATCGGCGGCAGAGCATGATCCTCGTGCCGCTCGACTCGCCGGGGGTCAACATCCGTCGCTCGACCACGGTGTTCGGGTACACGGACGCAGCACACGGCGGGCATGCGGAGATCCAGTACGACGAAGTCCGCGTGCCCGCTGGCAACCTCCTGGGCGAGGAGGGCAGCGGTTTCGCCATCGCCCAGGCCAGGCTCGGACCCGGTCGGGTGCATCACTGCATGCGCCTGATCGGCATGGCCGGACGCGCACTCGATCTCATGTGCCGGCGCGTCACCTCGCGAGTCGCCTTCGGTCGTCCACTGGCCGAGCAGGGAGTCGTCCGGGAGTGGATCGCGGAGGCCTACATCCGGCTCGAGCAGCTGCGCCTGCTGGTGTTCAAAACCGCCTGGTTGATGGACACCGCCGACAATCGCGTGGCGCGCCGCGAAATCGCCGCGATCAAGGTGGCCGCCCCGGCGGCAGCACTGTGGGTCATTGATCGCGCGATCCAGGCGCACGGCGGCGCGGGCGTCTCCCAGGACACACCGCTGGCGACACTCTGGGCGCATGCGCGGACATTGCAGCTCGCCGATGGTCCCGACGAAGTGCACAAGCGGTCGATCGCGCGCACCCTTCTGCGCGAGCACCAGCAGGTTGCCGGCGCCGCAATGCGCAAGGAAGGAGTCACGGCGTGATCGACCTCGCCGGCGCCTCGGCGCTCGTGACCGGGGGCAGCGGCGGCATCGGCAGCGCCGTCGTCCGGCGGCTGTTGGCGTCAGGAGCAGCCGTCGTTGTTGCCGACGTCGACTCGCGTCAGGGCCCGGCAGCAGCGGCTGCATTGGGCGCCGAGTTCGTGCACACCGATGTGGCCAGCCTGGCAGACCTGGCGGCCGCGGTGGCCGCCGCCGAGGCGCGCGGTCCGCTCCGCTTCGTTCACCTCAACGCGGGCATCAGCAGCACGATGGCGCTGGAGGACGTCGACGAGGCGCTGTACCGCCGTGCGCTCGGCGTGAACCTGGACGGCGTGTTCTGGGGGATACGCGCGGCACTGCCCGCGATGCGACGAGCTGGAGGTGGCGCGATCGTGGCCACGTCATCACTCGCCGGATTGGTACCGCAACCCGCTGATCCCGTCTATTCGGCAACGAAGACCGCGGTGATCGCCCTGGTCCGCTCCATCGGACCCACGGTTCGTGACGACGGCATCAGGTTGAACTGCGTATGCCCCGGCTTCGCGGATACGCCGATGGTGCCCGATGCGCTGCGTCAGGCGGGCTTCCCGCTGCTCAGCGCGGACGAGGTGGCCGAGGCTGTGCTGCACATCGCTGCTTCTGAAAGCGATTCGCAGGCCTACTTCCTGCAGCCCGGCAGGCCTCTGGCGGCCTACGTCTTCCACGGCGTTCCCGGCGCTCGCGCTCCGGGGCGGGATGCAAGCGAGGTGGTGCCTGATGTTGCGTGGGCCCACGGAGGCGAGTAGCGGCTACCTCGTCCTGGCTTCGCTGATCTCGAGCAGGTGCCCGTCCGGATCGCGGAAGAAACAGCGGACCTCCCAGTCGTACTCAGCGGGCGGCGTCAGGAACTCGGCGCCTCGCGCCCTCAGCAGCTCGTAGGCAGCGCGACAATCAGCGACCCGCATGGTCATCTCGTGACTCACACGGTTCGCATCGACAGGAGGCGCGAAAGTCACATCCGGCTTGTCGGGCGTCGGTCCTCCACCGGTCACGAGCAGCAGCCACGTCCCTTGGAACTGGAGAACGCACGAGGAGCCACCGTACTCGCGGTACACCGTCGCACCGAGAACGTCTCGATAGAAGACGCGCGACCGCTCGAGGTCGCTCACGACCAGCAGGTGCGTCAACTCGACGTCGGGAGACGGGAAGGTCAGCAAATCTGCTGGATGACCGTACCTGTTCCCGGATGACCCGAGCTGGGCTGGTACCCAGGGTTCGTCTTGACGATGACGATATGCACGGTGTCGCCCGAGACATGAGAGCCGGATTGCGAGAGGCTGCTCGTGACCATCACCGCCATGTTCGCCGGCAGCGGGCCGTTGGGCGCGGCCGCGGCCGTGGTGCTGCTCCAGTTGACTCCGCAACTCGGGCTGGAGGGGTTCGGTGCGAATCCCTTGAACGTCGACACCTTGCTGGCGCCGGTTGTGGGATTGCTCTTCTGCCACTGCGCGCCCCAGAAGGTTACCGCTGTGCCGTTCGCACTCTCCTTGTCGCCGATCACAAAGGACCCGCCACCGGGTGCGAACGAGCACGCGGACTGCGTGCCGAATCTCGCGGTGCCGAACTGCCCGCCCGAGAAGTTGTTGCCGAAGGCTTGGATGGTCCTGACATTGACGTTGCACACCACCTTCGGAAACAGAATGTTGTCCGGGTCGGTCTGCAGCACCGTCCACGAGATGGCCATCTCCGCAACGCCGCCCATGCCAGGCGGACTGTCATTGGGCCCGCCCAGTGTGCCGCCCGTTGCGACGTAGTACACGCTCGGGCCGACGGCGCCGAAGTTGCTTTCGTTGCACGGGGTGCCGTTGGCGTTCTCGTAGCCGGGATTGCCCGTACAGTCGTCACCGCCGGGCAGGATGAGCAGATCGGACCCGTCCAACAGGTCGGTGTCGAGGTAGATGTTGGCGAGCGTGTTGTTGCCGAGGGTGATCGCGTCGTTCCATTGGTCGCCGGCCGCAGGCTGGGCTTGGGCGGCGACATACAGGTAATTCGCGTCCGACCTGACATAGACGTTGAACGCGACCAGCTGGCCACCGCAGCTGCCAAAACCGGCCGTGCAGTTGGGGTCATACGGCACGAACGTCGGCGTGACCCCGTTCCACTCCGGGCCGATGACGCCGTCCACCCCGGTGGGCGGAGGCGGCGCGGCGGATGCGATGCGCACGTTGGAGACGCCAACAGCTGTCAGGCAGGCCGAAACGGTCAGCGTCGACAGCAGCACTTTCAGTCTCGAGCGAGACATGGCCTCACCTCCTCACCCCCACCGGCAGATCAACCGGCGACAGCGACGCTACCCTTGGCGCGAGTGGCTTGTCAATCGAGCGAGCACAGCCCCGCCTATCCCCATGGCGAGCAGCGCGGGAACCCACGGCGCTTCGGGAACCACCGGCGACGGCGCAAGGGATACCTCATAGTCGCCACCCCGCGGGAACACGTACACCTCACGTGAGCCGCCTCCACGATCGAAAACCTGCAGGGAGGCTCCGGTTGCGACGACTGTGCCCGTGGCCGACGCGGGGACGAACACGAGCGTGGCCCTCCTCAGGTCACCAGTGGTGACCGCCGCAGACGTTGCTCGCATGTCGAATGACCCGTGCTGGTCGTCGTAGGTCAGCGACACCAACGACCCCGCGAGCGTCTCCGGGTACGCGCGCGACGTGATGCGGATGCGGTTCGGCTGTGGTATGCCGGTCCCGAACGGTGGACCGTAGACGCCCCAGAACTGGGTCGGAAAGGCGTCATTGGCATTCTCCTTCCACAGCCACAGGGCGCCGCCGAGGCCCAGCACATCCTGCTGCGCGTAGTACTGCTCGAGCAGCGTGTTGTCCTCGGACGGGTCGCAGCCGAATTCGCCCACCCAGATCGGCAGTCCGAGCGCCTTGGTGTCGGCGATCGCGTTCGCGTAGCCCTGGCCGGGCGAGAAGATCGTCGGGTTCGGCGCGTTGAGCTCCGCGTCGATGGTGAAGACGCCGCTGTAGATGTGCGGCGCGTAGACGACGTTCGGGTACGCGCTGTACGCCGACCAGGGGACGAACACGGTGCGCTGATCGCTCAGGTCGCGGGCGACGTCGGGTTCGATGAAGAAGAGCTGCCGGAAGGTGGGTAGGCCGGCGGTGACCGTGTTGATCACCTTGGCATAGAACGGAAAAAGCTCGCTGGCGTCACTCGCATCCGGTGCCACGAAGCCGGGCGACGGCTCGTTCATGATCTCGTAGCCGGCGACGGTCGGATCGCTCGCGAAGCGTTGTGCGAGGGCGAGCATGACGTGCGCATAGTGCTCCTGCAGTCCGACGCCGTCCGGACCGGCGGTGTCGGACCAGAGCCGCTGAAAGTCCTCCTGCACCGCTGCGTCGAGTTCGCGCGTTCCGTGGATGGCGCATGCCGGTGTCGCGTGCACGCTCGCCCATTGCGGGGCGCCGTCGTATCCACGAATCCCGCCGAGCGGTGGGGGACATGTCTGACCTGGCGGCGTGAACACGTACTTGCTCCACGCGTCCTGGTGCATGTCCAGCACGACGTACACGCCCTGTGCGCGCGCCCACCCCACGACCTGCGCTATGCGGTCGAGATACGTGGCATCGATCACGCTTGGTTGCGGTTCGAGCAGGCTCCACGAGAGGTTGAGCCGGACCACGTTGTAGCCCAGCGGACGCATCTGCGGAAGGTCGAGGGTGCAGACCGGGACGCCTTCCACGCTCTTGTCGTCGGCTGCGCAGTTGCCGTTGGTGTACGCGTTGACGGAGTCCGGGTACGGCGGTTGCAGGTCGCTGCGAAAGTAGTCGACGATGCCGTCGACATTGACGCCGCGGAGCAGCACCTCACGGCCCTGGTCGTCCAGCATCTGCGGCACGCCCGACGGGCCGGCGGCGGAGCCGGCGTGGAGGAAGCTCAGCACTCGATCAGGGGCAGGCGACAGGACGGCGGCGCGCGCCGGCAGGGGCGCGGCGAGCATGGCGCCGGCACAGATGCCGACGGCGAGCACCAGTCGGGTCGCCTTCCTGTCGCTGATCACATCCCCAATTCCCGGCGAAGCCTGTTGGGCGGACGCCGCCGCGCAGCTTAGCAAGCGGTCAGGAACAAGCGTGGTCGGTGATTTCGTACTCTCGCCGGCGAAACGCAATGCCCGACGCGACCACGCAGCTGCAGAACCTTCTCGGCGAAGCGGCTGAGACGCACCACCGCGTCTACCGGATCGTCGACGGCGACGATGCGGACTGGGCGTCGTGGTACGCGGACTGGCTGATCAACCTGTCTGAGCTGCCCGACATCCTCGGCAAGAAACCGGTGCGCAGCGAGCTGGTGTACCTGCTCGTCAGCCTCGACAAGGACTACCGGTCGCAACCACGCGGCGAACCCTGGGAGCGGTACTACGCGGAGGTGCTGCTCAAGAGACTCGGCTAGACGGCGCGCATCAAGCGCGCACCATCAGGCGCTGCACTCCGTGCAGATTCATGGTGGGCAGCCAGGGCGGGTCGTCGTCGAGGAGCTCGAGGTGAGGCAGGCGGTGGGCGAGCGCTTCGAACGCCACGGCACCCTCCAGTCGCGCGAGCGCTGCGCCGATGCAGAAGTGCGGGCCGGCGCCGAAGCTGAGCGGTGACGGATCGGCTCGGCCGACATCAAGGCGATCGGCGTTGTCGAACCGTTCCGGGTCGCGGTTGCCCGAGGCGACGACGGCGACCACGGTGTCGCCTTCGGGGATCGTGAAGCCGTCGATCTCGATGTCGGCCGTGGCCACTCGCGGCGTCGCCATCTGCACCGGGCTGTCGTAACGCAGCAACTCTTCCGTCGCGTTGGCGGCGAGAGCGGGCTCGTTCACGATGCGTTGCCACTGCGCCGGGTTCCGCAGTAAGGCGAGCAGCCCATTGCCAAGAAGGTTTGTGGTCGTCTCAAAACCGGCCGCGAGGAGGAGCACGGCGTTGGCGATCAATTCCTCATGGCTGAGCTTGCCCTCTTCTGTTTCGGCTGCGATGAGCTTTGTCAGCAGATCGTCTCCGGGCGTGCGGCGCCGCTCTTCGACCAGCGCGCTGAAATACGCGTCGAAGGCCGCCGCCGATTGGTCAGCGGCGTCCTGCACCTCGACCGACGGCATCGGCTCGAGCGTTCCGCTGGCTGCGGTCGTCCATTCCCGGAAGTCCCGGCGGTCGGCGAGCGGGATGCCGAGCATGTCGCAGATCACGATCATCGGAAGCGCCAGCGCAAAGCTCTGCACGAAGTCCACGTCGCCGGCTCCGGCGAGGGCGTTGATCAGGTCGTCGACGACAGCGACAACCGCGTCGCGCTGCTTCTCGATGTACCGCGCGCTGAACGACTGTCCCACCAGCGCGCGGATGCGACCGTGATCGGGAGGATCGAGCCAGAGCATCCAGCGCTGTTGATCGTCGAGCCAGCGGCGCCCGGACGACCCGAACAGGGTGGCGCGTCGCTCCCACGAGTCGCCGTGGCGGCGGCGGAATGCCGCATGCCGGGCCACCTGGTTGGCCGCCGAATATGTCGCGGCAAACCAGAACTCCAGCGGTGTCCGATAGATCCGCTGCGCGCGCAGGACATCGTAGATGGGATACGGGTTCGCCCTCGCCTCGGGGTCGCTGATGAGCAGCATGACCGCCTCATCCGGGGTCGTACCGATGGTGGAGGTCACTGTGTACGCGTCCCCACCATCACCACGGAAAGTGTTCGTCGTTTCACGGCCGGACGGCGCCGTCGGTGGCCGGCGTGGATGCGGACGCCGGACGACCCTGAAGCACCGTCGTGCCCAGGAATGCGAGCAGATCACTGTTGAACTGCTCCTTGTGCGTCGCCATGAGGCCGTGCGGAGCGCCTGGGTAGATCTTGAGCGTGACGTCCTTCACGATCTTCGACGACAGGAGCGCGGATGCCCCGATCGGCACGATCTGGTCGTCGTCGCCGTGAATGATGAGCGTCGGAACGTCAATGCGCTTGAGATCTTCGGTGAGGTCCGTCTCTGAGAACGCTTTGATGCAGTCATAGGCGCCCTTGAATCCGACCTGCATCGACCACAGCCAGAACATGTCGCGCACGCCCTGCGAGACCTTGGAGCCCGGCCGGTTGGCACCGTAGAACGGCGCACTCAGATCCTTGTAGAACTGCGAGCGGTCCGCCACGACGGACGCACGCAGGGCGTTGAACGCATCGATGGGCGTGCCGTTCGGGTTCGACGGCGTTTGCAGCATCAGTGGGGGTATGGCGCCGACGAGCACAGCCTTTGCCACACGATCGGTTCCGTGGCGACCGATGTAGCGCGTCACCTCGCCTCCGCCTGTGGAATGGCCGACGAGCACCACATCCTTGAGATCGAGCTGCTCGATGAGGGCGGCCAGATCGTCCGCGTAGGTGTCCAGGTCGTTGCCGTCCCACGGCTGGCTTGACCGCCCGTGCCCGCGTCGATCGTGGGCGATCGCTCGGTAGTCGTTGGATGCGACGAAGAACAGCTGGTCGTCCCAGGCGTCCGCGTTGAGCGGCCAGCCATGGCTGAAGACGACCGGCTGCCCCGTCCCCCAGTCCTTGTAGAAGATGTGCGTGCCGTCCCTCGTCTTGATCATGCCCGTGCTCATCTCGCGTGCCTCCACCGCCATCCGCCGGCGCTCAATGACGGGGACCTTACGCCTTCCGAATAGCCGCCGCCGGGGCCTGCCGATGACCCCCACAGCAGTGACGACGCCGCGCTGGACCGTGGTCGTTTCGTGGCGTACCCTGGCGCCACCATGCTCACCGGCGCGACGGTCGGAGCCGCCATTGTGCTGCTGGTCATCCTGGGCGAGGCGTACAGCGGGTTTCTCTGGCAGGACTCGAGCACCGTCCCACGGTTCTACTGCCCATCCTGCGACCTCCGGTTCGCCAGATTCGAAGTGCATGGTGCTGCCGTGCGCATGTGCCCCCGCGGCCACGCAACCATCGTTGCGCCCGGCTTTCAGTGGAAGACGGCGCTCGTCACAGCCTGCATCACGTTCATGGTCATCGCGAGCGTGATGCTCGGCGCCGGCGTGCTGCGCTAGCGCCCGTCAGAGCGCGACGTCAGAGGCGTCTTCCGCCGGGAGCGCCATCGCGTCACTGAAGCGGCGCGGCATTGCGTGCAGCTCGAGCGCGCCGAGCACAAACGATGTCGTCAGCCGGTGCCACACGCGAGCCCGTCTGACCATTCCATGTCCAGAGCGAGCGATCGTGAAGCGACACGACCGCTCGGTCACAGCGTGGACCCTCAACGCGAACTCATATGAGCGGGCTGGGCTGGTCACGCGGTCTTTCAGGCCGTGGACGAACAACACCGCGCGGCCGGCGAGCTGCTCCACCGGGTCCGATGGGGGGCACCATGGGGCCAGCGCGACGACACCCACCACGCCCGTCGACCCGACTGCCAGCAGCGACGCACGCGACCCCATCGAGTGTCCCACCAGACAAATCGGCGCGTTGTGGGTGGCGAGCTGATCGATCGCCCAGCGCACATCCGCCACTGGTGCGCCGTCGTTGTACCCCACCATTCGATAGCGGAGTTGGGTGACCAGCAACCCGCCCTCGCCACCCTGACGTGCGAGATCGCGCGCGATCGGGATCATGCGCAGCAGGCCGGGCGCCAAACGGCGTGGCGCCGCGACTCCGCGCTCCTGTCCGCCGTGCGCGATGAGCGCGACCGCGCGCACGGTCGCCGGCGTGGAGGCTGCGACGAGGTAGGGCCGGTTCACCCGCCAACGATCGCCGCCGGTCTCAGTTCTTCGTCACCACCTGCGCTGCGTTGCGTGCGGCGAGCTTCGCTGCCGCCTTGGCCGCCGCCGCGGCCTTGGGCTTCTTCTGCTGCCGCTTGGGAGCGCCGCGGCTCTTCTCTCCTGCCACGCTGGATCCTCCTTTTCGTCTGGGCTCCGGCATCCGGGACGCGCGTTCAATCGTAGACGCGTTCGGGCCATCGACGGGGCTGCGGCGACCCCACGAGTGCCGATAGGGCGCTAGTGTTGTGGCCCGGATCCCAAAGAGGAGGAACGCGGTGATCGAAGGTGCGACGGTTCACGCAACCCTGCCGGCGGCCGACATGGATCGGGCAAGGAAGTTCTACATCGAGAAGGTGGGGGCCGTCCCCAGGGAATCCGGCGAAGGCGGAGCGTTGTTCTCCATCGGCGACTCCACGTTCAGCATCTATCCAACCCCGAATCCGAACCGCGGCGGCCATACGCAGATGGGCCTCCGTGTGCCGGACGTCCGCGCGGCGGTGGCGGACCTGCAGTCACGCGGCGTCGTCTTCGAGGAGTACGACTCCCCAGGATTGAAGACCGTCGACGGCGTCGCGGATGCAGGGGGCGTGTCTGCGGCGTGGTTCAAGGACACCGAGAACAACACCATCGGCGTTGTGCAGATCAACTTTTAGTAGGTCGCCAAGCGAACGCTCAGACGGCGGAGGGCACCTTGGCGACGAGAGCCTCAATGTTCTCGAATAGCCTGGGCTCGTTGAGGCGTTCACGCTCGCGACGAGCCGCCGGTGCGAGGCGTGACCACACGAGCCCAAACGCCCATGTGTCGGCAACCAGATCTCCGTTCAGCGTGCCGTGCTTGACCAGCGTGGCGACGCCTTCACCGAAATTGAGCAGCTTCGACACCGACGAGTCGCGTACCGTCGCCACGTCGGGGTCGAAACCTGCGGAGAGCACGTCGTTCACGGATTATCAGTCGCTATGCCGTGGTCGCTTCGGCTTTTTTCAGTCCTTGCTGGAGTGACGCTTTGACCGGAGCCCCGCGCGTCAGCATGATCATCGTCGCAGCCACCCTACCCATGAAGCTCGACGGGGTACGTTGCCAGACGATGTGCACGTCGCTGCCCGTTGGGGTGCCGGGCGCTATGTGGGCTTCCACAAAACTCCCGGGCGTGCAGAAGTTGCTCTCGAGCACCTCCCAGCGCACCACGCCTGGCGTGGACCAGTCGTAACGCTCACGCGCCCACACCTTTGGGGACCTGTTGCCCTCTCGGACCTCGGCGCTTGTCTCGCCGACGGAGAACACCTTGTATGCACCCTCCCACAGTCCCGGCCATCGCTCCGGCCGCCGCTCGGAGAAATCGGTGAGCAGCCCCGTCACCTGCTCGGGGGTCAAGGTTGTGTGCGTATCGAATTCCACCCGGGGCATGTCTCTCCTCCACAACCCTATACAACGAGCGTACGTGGTTGTACTTGACTCTCCGCGGCCGCGCTGCCACGACCGCCCTCAACGTGCCACGCGTATGCTTCTTTGCGCTCACTCACGACATCCGCGAGCTCGTCGTCGACGAAATGCAAGGCCACGCCGTCGTCGGTAGCCCAGCCCGCCGGGAGCGACCCGTCTGCCACCAGTCGCCGGTACGTCGGACGGCGTTGTTCTTCAGTGTCGTAGTGCGGGCAGTAGCTGTACGGCAGCAATGCAAGCCCATCCGTGAAGAGGCGAAGGTCGCGGCCGAACGAGTCCGTGGTGCCTCCCACGAACCAGCAGATCGCCCCCGCGCTGGCGCCTGACAGGACGACGCCGCGCTCCCAGGCCTCGCGGAACACCGCATCGAGCCCGTGGACGCGCCACACGGCGCAGAGGTTCGCCACGCTGCCGCCGCCGACGATCACCGCATCCTGTGCGAGCAGCAGCTCGCGAGGATCGGCAACCGTCGGCATGGGGAAGAGCGCGAGGTGGCTGACGTGCGCGTCCGCGGCTGCAAGCGCGCCCATCATGCGCACGTAACCGATTGGGTCGTCGCCGACCGCCGTGTTCAGCACACACACCCGGGGATTCGCACCGGCCAGATCCAGCACGTAATCGACGAGCGGGCTCGTTCTCCAGCCGCCGGCGTCGTTCTGGCGAAAACCTCCCCCCAAAGTGACGATGTGACGCCGTCCATCGCGTGCCATCTCGCGGTCAGAACGTCGCTTCGACGCCGGCCAGCACGTCCTCGACGCGGATCTGCTCCATGACCGACGGTTCGATGCCGTCCTCGCCGTCCTTCGCCTTGACGCGGCGCGAGCGGCGCGTGAGCGCCTGGATGACGCGATGATCAGCGCCGTAGGGCCCTCTGGTGCCGCCGTCGGTCGGTCCGAACAGCCCCACCGACGGTGTCCCCACCGCAGCCGCGAGGTGCAACAGCGGTGTGTCGCCGCCCACGAAGAGGTCGCAGCGGGCGAGCAGCGCCGCGACGACACGGAGGTCGTTGGGGCCGCTGAGGTCCATGGCTGACGCGCCGAGGTCCAGCATCGTCGTTTCGATGACATCGCGATCGGATGGCGTGCCGATGAGGAGGATCCCCGCGCCATGACGCACCGCCAGCTGGTTGGCGAGATGCGCATATCGTTCCGGTTCCCAGGCGGCGTCGGACGCGGCCGCTCGGGTCTCGGCGAATCCGGTCCCCGGAGCGACGGCGATCATCAGCCGGCCGTCATCGAGGCTGCTCGAGCGAAGCAGCGTCTCGGCCTCGGCGCGGGCCTCCGGCCCCGGCTCGAACTCGGGCGAGTGCAGTTCCTGCTCGACGCCGAGACGGGCGGCCAGGCGGAGCCAGGCTCCGCCGAGATTCTCGCCTCGGGCCACCGGTTCGCACGACGTGAGCAGGATTCTGCTCACACCGCTGCACGCGCCAACCCGCCGGGGGACCGCGGCCAGGTATGCGGCTGCGCGGAGGCTGGCCCGCGTCGAGCAGATGGCCACAGCGTCGAGACGCCGTTTGCGCAGCTGCCACCAGGTGTCGGCGGCGCCGCCGGCACCGGTGTTCAGGCCGGCGAGCGCGATGATCTCGTCGACGGCAGGTATCCCATCGGCGAGCACCAGCGCCGTGCCAGGGCAGAGAAGCGTGAGCCGGGCGTCGGGAAGGCCGGCGCGCAGGGTGCGGAGCAGTGGCGTGGCGAGGAGCGTCTCGGCCAACCCGCCACTGACCACGACGGCGATGTTCACCGCTGAGACGTTAACAAGGCGCAAAGGTCAGCGCATGGCATCCGGAATTGGCCCTTTTGGACGGCCCAGGATCCCCCCGGCGGTGCGACTATAGAGTCTCATGGTTCCGTCGCTGACAGGTCGTGATCTGTTGAGCATCGCGACGCTGAATCGCGATGAGATCACCGCCGTTCTCGATGTGGCGGCAGCCGCGAAGGCGGGTGCCGACCTCGGCCGGCCGCTGGCCGGCCGGTCGATGGCGCTCATCTTCCAGCGGCCGAGCAACCGGACGCGCGTCTCCTTCGAGGTGGCCATCAACCGCCTCGGCGGGCACTCGATCGCGCTCTTCAACCCGGAGGTGCAACTGGGCGAGCGCGAGTCCGCCGCCGACATCAGCCGCATCCTCGACCGCTACGTGGACGGGATTGTCGCGCGCCTCGTGTCGCACCGCGACCTGCTGACCATCGCCGCCGCCGCGGATGCCCCGGCCATCAACGCGCTGACCGACGTCGAACACCCCTGCCAGGTCCTGGCCGACCTGATGACGGTGCGTGAAGTGCTCGGTCACCTCGACGGCGCGCGCGTGACCTACATCGGTGACGGGAACAACGTCTGCACGTCATGGCTGCTGGGGGCCGCGCTGTGCGACGTGGACTTTCGGGTCGTCTGTCCGCCCGGGTACGAGCCGTCTCGAGGGGTGCTGGCGCGCGCGGCCGAGCTGCGAGGCGCTGGAGTTCCCTTCTCGTTGAGCAGCGACGCACCGACAGCGATGCGCGACACCGACATCATCTACACCGACGTCTGGGCGAGCATGGGGCAGGAGAGCGAGCAGCAGCGGCGCCGTGAGGACTTCGCCGCGTTGCAGGTGAACGACGCACTCGTACGGCTCGCTCCCCGCGGGGCACGTGTCATGCACTGCCTGCCCGCCCACCGTGGCGAGGAGATCACCGACTCGGTGATCGACGGACCGCAGTCGATCGTCTTCGATCAAGCGGAGAACCGCCTGTGGGTGCAGCAGGCGCTGCTCGCACTGATCTACGACGCGCGTGGATCGCTGGCGGGGCTTGGCCGCGAAGGCGTGAAGCGACCCAAATCATCGGCGGTCTCATGAGCGACTTTCTGCGCAACGCCCATTACTTCCTCTCCAACTTCACGTGGCGCGACATCGTGGACGTCGCGGTCGTCGCACTGCTGCTCTATCAGCTGCTCAAGCTGATCCGCGGCACGCAGGCCGTGCAGCTCCTGGTCGGTCTCGCCGTCATCTTCGCGGTGGGCTACACCGCGCAGGTGCTCAACCTGAAACTGCTCGAGTTCATCTTCCAGAATGGCACACAGGCGATTGTGATCGCGGCCATCGTGCTGTTTCAGCCTGAGCTGCGCCGTGCGCTCGATCAGGTGGGCAGGCTCGGCCCGGTGCGCGCCCTGGTCGGCCATCATCCGAGCGCGTTGCTGCAGCACAGCATCGATGAGGTGATCCGCGCCGCGCAGTCGCTCAGCGAGCGGCGGACCGGCGCGCTGATCGTCTTCGAGAAGTCGACGGGCCTGGAGAATCTTGCGGCCACCGGGGTCCACATCAACGGTGAGGTCACCGCCGAGATGCTGGCCACCATCTTCGTGCCGGGCTCACCCCTGCACGACGGGGCCGCGATCATCCGCGACAACCGGCTCGTCGCTGCCGGCTGCGTCCTGCCCCTGGCCGAGGCGCTCCCCGGCGTGGGACGGATGGGGACGCGACACCGAGCGGCATTGGGGCTGACGCTGCAGAGCGACGCGGTCATCCTCATCGTCAGTGAGGAGACCGGGCTGATCAGCGTTGCTAGCCAGGGGCGTCTCTATCGTGGGCTCGACTCCGCGTCCCTGCGCGAGATGCTCAGGACGCTGCTGGGTGGCGGTGACACCAAGGCGAGTCCGGCGCTGCTGCGCCCGTTCGCACGCGTCGGCACGCTGCGCACCTCCACACGGCGGTCGGAGCAATGAGAATTCCCGCAGTCCTCACCCGCAACTTCCGGCTCAAGCTCGGTTGTGCGCTGCTCGCGCTCATCACCTGGGCCGGCGTGGTGTATGCGGGCAACCCGCCCGAAACCAGGGTCATCACGGTCCACGTGCCTCAGGCGGCGTCTAACGTGCCGGCGGGATTCCGGCTGATCAATCCAATCCCCGACCTTTCACTGCGCTTCGGCGGCACCCGTGACCATCTCAACGCCTTTGATCCCTCGAGCCTCATCGTCACCGTGGACTGGCACGCGGTCACCCGCGGCGGCGTGCAGGCGGTTCCCGTCAGCGTCGTCAAGAGCGACCCCAACGTCGATCTGCTGAATCCGCCGACGAGTGTCATGGCAAACATCGACACGCTGGGGTCGGTCTCGGTTCAGGTGGGCATCGACGCCACGCCGCCGCCCGCCGGGTATCGCACCACTGACCAGTTGGCGTCACCGTCGCAGGTCGTCATCACCGGCCCGCAGCACGAGCTGCACAACATACAGGCGCGTGTCGCGGTCGACCTCACGCAGCAGCGGGCCAACTTCCAACAGACGCTGAATGTTCTCGTCTATGACTCGCAGGGCAACCGGCTCAACGATGTCAGCCCGACTCCCAAATCCGTGGCGGTGTCAATCGGGATCGCGTCGGTGCTGACCTCGCGTGCGGTTGCCGTGGAGCCGAAGATCGTCGGCAAGGTGGCGTCCGGCTACGTGCTCAGTGGCTTGGTGGTGAGCCCGCCGAGCACAGTGATCTCCGGCCCGCAGGATCTCCTCAACGGTCTCGGCAGCGTCAGCACGTCGCCGATATCGATCAACGGCTTCACCGGCACCGTCACGTTGACCGTGGCTGTTGCCACCGGGTTCGACGGCGTCACGGCCAACCCGGGCACCGTCACCGTGACACTCCAGGTCACAGCCCTCGCCGCGCCGTCGCCCACGCCAACCCCGACACCCACCCCGACACCATGAGTGTCAAAAGTGGCGTCCTGGCAACGTAACTGCGGCCCAATGCCTCTCGTTCCCTCATAGGTCATGTGCGGCATCATCGGCTATACGGGCCCGCGCGCTGCGGGGCCGATCCTGATCGACAGCCTTCGCCGTCTCGAGTACCGCGGCTACGACTCGGCGGGCGTCGCGATCGTGGACGCGGAGGCCGCCGGCGCCTCGACGGTGGTCAAGAGCAACCACAAGGTCACCGAGCTTGCCCGGCAGCTGGAGGCCGACGGGATGCCGGTGGGCAACAGCGGCATCGGCCACACTCGCTGGGCGACGCACGGCCGGCCGAGCGTGCTCAACGCTCACCCGCACCAGGACTGCACGGGACGTCTCCACCTCATCCACAACGGGATCATCGAAAACTTCCGCGAGCTGCGGGCGGAGCTCAGCGCTCGAGGGCACGAGTTCACCAGCGACACCGACACCGAGGTCGTGCCGCACCTTATCGAAGACTGCTATCGCGGCGATCTGGCCGATGCGGTCCGCGCTGCCCTCAACCGGATCCGTGGGGCCTACGCACTGGTCGTGGTGACCTCCGACGAGCCGGGGCGCGTGGTCGGCGCGCGTCTCAACGCGCCCCTCGTCGTGGGCCTCGGCGATGACGAGGTCTTCATCAGCAGTGACATCACGGCGCTGATTCCGTACACGAAGCGGGTCGCGCTGCTGGGAGAGGGCGAGATCGTGTCGGCCACGCCCGCGGGGATCAGCATTCAGCACCTCGACGGAACGCCGGCGGAGCCGCGGTTGATCACCGTCGACTGGGAGGCGGAGCAGGCGCAGAAGAACGGCTATCCACACTTCCTGCTCAAAGAGATCCACGAGCAACCCGACGCGCTGCGCAACGCGCTGCGCGGACGGATCGATGACACCGGGGTGATATCGCTGGCCGACACAGGCCTCGGCGACGACGTCCTGATGCGGATGCGCGAGATCACACTGGTCGCGTGCGGCTCCGCGTGGCTGGCAGCGTTGGTGACGCGGTATGCCATCGAGCATCTCGCGCACATCCGCTGCGCGGTGGAACCGGCCAGCGAGTTTCGCTACTCAGACACGCTCACCGGGCCGGACACGCTGGTGATCGGCGTTTCGCAATCGGGCGAGACCGCGGACACGCTCGCCGCGGTTCGACACGCCAAGCGAAGCGGCGCACCGGTGCTCGCCATCACCAACGTGGTGGGGAGCGCATTGTCACTCGAGGCCGACGGTGTGCTCTACATGCAGGCCGGCCCGGAGATCTCCGTGTGCGCCACCAAGTCGTTCCTCTCGCAGATGGCGTGCGGCATGTTGCTCGCGCTGCATCTTGCCGACCTGCGCGGCACCGTCGATGTCGATGAACAGCGCCGCCTCATCGCGGAGCTGCAGCGGATGCCCGGCCTCATCGAGAAGACCCTCGGGCTGGAGACGAACCTTGCCGAGATCGGTCAACGATATGCGCACGCGCGCAACGCGATGTACATCGGTCGCGGCATCAACTTCCCGATCGCCCTGGAAGGCGCGCTCAAGCTCAAGGAGATCTCGTACATTCACGCGGAGGGCTACGCGGCCGGCGAGCTCAAGCACGGCCCCATCGCGCTGCTCGACCCCCAGGTTCCGGTGATCGCGATTGCCACTCGCTCGCAGACGCTGCCCAAGATGGCGAGCAATGTGCAGGAGGTGCGCTCGCGCGAGGCGCCGGTCATCGCGCTGATCACAGAAGGGGAGAACCCGTTCGACGACGGATTCGTCTCCGACACCATAGAGATTCCGGCGTGCGAGGAGCTGTTCTCGCCGCTCGTCAACGTGGTCCCGCTGCAGCTGCTCGCGTATCACGCAGCGGTGCAGCGCGGATGCGACGTCGACCAACCCCGCAATCTTGCCAAGTCTGTAACCGTCGAGTAGAACTCCGCAAATCGGCCGCATCACATACGATTCGGGCGATGGTCGCCGGAGTCGACGTGGTCTCGGTGAGTCGGCTTGCCGACCTCATGCAGCGCAACTGGCGTTTCGTCAACCGTGTCTACACGGTCCACGAGCAACGCGATTGCGCGGGCAAGCCGCAGCGTTGGGCGTCGACCTGGGCTGCCAAGGAGGCGGTGCGAAAGCTCCATGCAGCCGCAGGGAGACGCCTGCCGGCGTTCGCGGACGTCGAGGTCGTGCGGTACGCGAATCGCAGTCCGCGCGTCCGCGTGAGCGGCGCGAGCTCGAACATCACACTTTCGCTGTCCCACGAGGGAGACCTCGCGGTCGCGGTGGCGGTGACGGATGACGACGAGCTCGCCGCCGGCCTCGCGAAACCGCCGCCCGCCGAGCTCCGCCTCCCGGACCGTCCTGACGACGCGCACAAGGGAACGTTCGGCCGGGTGCTCGTCGTCGCCGGTTCGCGCGGCTACGTCGGCGCGCCGCTGCTCGCCGCATTGGGCGCGGCTCGTGGCGGCGCCGGCCTGGTCTCGCTCTGTGTTCCCGAAGCGATCCACTCGATCGTGGCGGCGCGATGCTTGGAAGTGATGCCCGTGGCGGTGCCCGACGGAGGTGCTGGGGTGCTGCGCCCTCAGGGCGTCGAGGCGATCTCGGAGCAGCTCACCAGGGCGGACGCCGCGGTGATCGGCCCAGGCGTGGGACGGTCGGACGACACCGCGAGCGCGCTGGTCGAGCTGCTCGGCGGCCTGCCCTGCCCCGCCGTGGTCGACGCCGACGCGCTCAACCTCGTCGCCGCGACCGGTTTCGAGTGGCGCCGTGGACCGGAGCCGGTCGTGGTCACGCCGCATCCGGCCGAGATGGGACGGCTGAGCGGCATGGAGACTGCCGTGGTGCAAAAGGATCGCGTCGGCGTGGCCACGTCCTACGCGCGCGACCACGGCGTCGTCGTCGTGCTCAAGGGAAGCGGGACGGTCGTGGCGTCGCCGGGCGGGCGCGTGTTCGTCGACGACCACCACGTCGTCGCGCTTGCCACCGGCGGCACGGGCGACGTGCTGGCCGGCGTGCTCGGCGCGATGCTCGCGCAGGGGCTCAAGCCATTCGAGGCCGCAGTCGCGGCGGTCACCGTGCACGCCGAAGCCGGAGAGCGCGTACAAGCGGTTCGCGGCCGCGCTGGTGGGCTCGCCTCGGACGTTGTCGACGCATTGCCGGCGAGCCAGGAACGGCTCCGACGCGCGCTCGAGCGGCGCTACTTGTTGTAGATGAAGCCCTGAATCCCACCCGAGTTGCCGGGAAGGACTCGGTAGTTCACGCGGTTCCAGCCGTTGAAGTTCATCTCCGAGAGCTCGAAATAACCGGCGGGGATTCCTGACGTCGGTCCCACGGCCTCGACGTAGGCGACGTGACCGATGCGGCTCGCGCCGTCACCGCCGGGCCAGAACACGACAATCGCCCCCGGCACCGGAGTATGTCCCTCGGGGAAACCCAGCCGCGCCGCGTTGTAGTACCACTGGTTCGCGTTGCCGCCCCAGGGCACGCAGCGTCGCGTGGCGACGTACCACGTGCATTGCCCGTAGGCGAAACCGTCACCGCATGGCGAGCTTCCCCGTGGCGATTGCGCGGCTGCGATCTGCTCGTCGATGGCGGCGATCTGCGTGGCGATGTTGCGCGCGGGCCCGTTGAGCGACTGGAACATCAGATTGCGCGCGAGCAGCGTGGGCATCAACTGATCGCGGGCCGCTCCGAGCTGCGCTTCGATCGCGGACGCCTGTCCGAAATCACGCCTGAGCTGCCGGCGTTCCGTGATGACAGCGGCGTCCTTGGTGGCAACCTGTTGCTGGAGGTCGGCGACCTCCTGCGTCACGTGCGACGCGTTGCTCAAGCGGTCCATGGCCTGACCGAAGCTGCTCGCGCTCAGCACAGCAGCCATCACCTGGTCCGCGTTCGCGCCCTCGTACGTGGCGCGGATGAACGCCGACAGATCTGCTTTGGCCTTCGCCACCGTGGCTTGGTCGTCCGCGATCAGCTGGCTGAGAGCGAGCAACTTCGCGTTGAGTGCGTCGAGTTGCGATTGCTCCGCGAGCACCTTCTGCTGCGCGGCGTTGAATGCGTTCTCGGCTGCGCTCAGGTTGCCTCGCGAGACCTTGATACTCGGCGCCATCGCGGCGAGCTCTGCAACCAGTGCTGCGCGTCTCTGCTGCAGCGAGGTGATTGGAGAAGTCGTCGCTTGAGTCGGTATCACACCGAGGCCGGTGGCCAGAAGAGCTCCAGTGCAACCTGCGATCAGGAAAAGCTTCCGGCTACCAATCAATAACAAGCCCTCCTTCGACCGATCGACTGCACAACGCGACCCGCGACCTTGCCCCCCTGAGGCGGGGTCCGCATACGGGTGCGTACGGTAGCAAACCAAGGGGGGTGGGATGCAAATCCGCTCGCGGCGGCTCCGTATATTCAGCCGGGTGAGCGAGAGCCGGACCTTCGATTCGGGCGGGACGACGCTGGCGGACGTGGGAGAGGACGTGCTCCTGGGCCTGCTGTCGGCCGCGGCAGGAGCCCCGTCCGATCCCGGGGTGGTCGTCCCCAGTGGCGACGATGCGGCGGTCGTTCACGTGCCGTTGGGCCTCGAGCTGGCGGTCAGCCAGGATGCGCTCGTCGAGGGCAAGGATTTCCAGCGCAGCTGGATCACACCCTGGCAGCTCGGGCGGCGGGCTCTGGCGGTGGCACTATCCGACATCGCGGGGATGGGGGGTGAGCCGGCCTGGTGCACCGCAACCATCTGCGCGCCGGCGAGCACGCAACTCGACGACGTGCTCGCCATCCACTCGGGGCTGCGCCAGGCTGCCGTCGACGCCGGCTGCCCGCTGGTCGGCGGAGACGTCAGTGACATTGACGGCCCGCTGGTGCTCGACGTCGCCGTCGGCGGTACGGGCTCGCCCGGATCGTGGCTGCTGCGCGACGCAGGGATGCCCGGCGACCTCCTGGTCGTGAGCGGCCGCTTGGGGCGGGCTGCGGCAGGCCTGCAACTGCTGCTCGGCGCCGGCGTCCACGTGGGCGGAGCCGATCGAGCAGCGTGGCTGACCGCGTTCCTCGCGCCCGTGCCCCGCGTCAGCGAGGGCCGGCTGCTGAGCGGCGCCGGAGTGCGGTGCGGCGGAGACGTCAGCGACGGCCTGCTGATTGATGCGCGGCGTACCGCCGCGGCCTCGGGCTGCGCGGCCGAGCTCTGGCTCGACACAATCCCGGTCGACGCCGCGCTGCGAGTGGCCTTCGGCGATCGATGGCCCGACCTCGCCCTCGGTGGCGGCGAGGACTTCGAGCTGCTGGCGGCGGCGAGCGCCGACCGGGTCGACGCGCTGCTGCGCGGTTGGCCCGGCGCCGCGACACCGCTGACGGTGGTGGGGCGGCTGGTGCCGGGGTCAGAGGTCCAGCTCCTCTCGGCCCGCGGGGGAGAGGTCCTGCCGCCGCCTCGCATCACAGCACGGCACTATCTGTGATGCGCGCGGCCCGCGTCCGCCTGGTCTGCCGCCTTGTTACCGATACCCTCGCCCTCGGGGAGCGGCTCGGCGCCGAGGTCCGGCCCGGGGACCTGTTGAGCCTGGAGGGCCCGCTGGGCGCCGGCAAGACGACCCTGGTTCGCGGCGTCGCGATCGGCACCGGCGTCGACCCCGGGCAGGTGCGCAGCCCGACATTCGTCCTCCATCACGTCTACAGGGGCGGTCGGCTGACCCTGCACCACCTCGACCTCTACCGGCTTGGCGACGGAGCCTCGCTCGCCCTGCTCGACATCGACGGGCTGCTCGAGACCGGAGCGGTGGTCGTCGAGTGGGGTGATCGCGCCGATCTCTCCCGATGGACACCGTCGCGCGTCGAGGTCGAGATCGGCCCTCGCGAGGAGCGAGTGTTCATTCTGGATGGCTCGGCCTCCGCGCGCCTCCGCGGCGCCTGGGAGCCGCACCCGGCGTGAGCGTGCTGGCCGTCGACACGTCCTCGCGCCACCGCACCGTCTGTGTGGTCGCATCCAGCACCGGCACCCTGGTGCGGTCCAGCGTCAGCACTGGAGTGGCCGTCGACGAGGCTCTGCCGCGCGCCATCGCCGCGCTGGCCGACAGCGCGCCCGCGGCGGTGGTCGTGGTCACCGGCCCCGGCGCCTACACTGGGCTCCGCGCCGGGATGGCCGCCGCGCTCGGCGTCGCCCAGGCGCTCGGCGTGCCGATCCATGGCGTCGGAACGCTTGACGTCGTCGCTGCGGGGGCGCCGCTCGGCCCGTTCGCGCTTCGCGTCGCCGTGGACGCCGGACGAGGAGCGGCGTATGTCGCCGAGTGCGTCGCCGAAGGTGATGCGTGGCTGGTGCGTGCGGCGCGGCGCGTTCCCATTGCCTCAATCGAGAGCAACGACGGTGTTCCCGCGTCCCGCATTGCAAGCACCGATGCCATTGCGGTGCCCGACCTGATCGCCGTCGACCCCGCGGTGGCGCTGGCGATGGCGGTTCCCCGCGCCCTGGGCGCAGCGGCGCTGGCGCCGGAGAGCATGTCTGCCGTCTATATCGAGTAGGCGCGCAGCGGTGCGCTGGAAGGGCGCCGGGTATCATGAGATCGGCGCCTCGAGCCGCCGGTGCACACAAATACATGCAGGTCGTTCCTCGTCTGTCCGTCGAGCCGATGCGATACGAAGACATCGCACCGGTGCAAGCCATCGAGCGCGAGATCTTCCCGTCGCCGTGGCCGAAGAACGCCTACGCGACCGAGCTCTCGCAGAACCGCCAGGCGTCGTACATCGTGCTGCGCCAGGACGGGCAGCTGGTCGGTTATGCGGGGGTGTGGCGGGTGGCGCATGAAGCGCACGTCACGACCATCGGCGTGCGAGCGCGTGACCAGGGCAAGGGATACGGGAAGGCGTTGTTTGCCGCGCTGGTGCAGCGTGCGTATGAGATGGGCGCGCGGTGGATCACGCTGGAGGTGCGCAGCGCCAACCTTGCGGCCATGCGCCTGTACGAGCACTTCGGGTTCAAAGTGATCGGTCGCCGGCGCGGCTATTACACAGACAACGGCGAGGACGCGGTGATCATGTGGAGCGACACCATCCACGCGCCGGCGTTCAAGAGCCGCTTCGGCGCGATCCTCAGCGCGATCGACATCCCCGGGGTTGGATTGGGCCCGCCCACGGAGTACCCGCGCTCCTGAACCTGCTCGCGATCGAGACATCGTGCGACGAGACCGCGGCGGCGGTGCTGCGCGACGGTCGCGAGGTGCTCTCGTCGGTGATCTCGTCGCAGATCGCGTTGCATGCAGAGCATGGAGGAGTCGTTCCCGAGCTTGCCGCGCGCGCGCACCTCGAGGCGATCGCTCCCGTGGTGGACGCCGCGCTCCGACCGCTCCCCGGCGGGTGGGACGACGTCGACGCACTCGCGGTGACGCGCGGCCCCGGGCTGGTCGGCTGTCTCCTGGTCGGCGCGCTGTACGCGCAGGGCGCTGCGGCGGCTCGCGGCCTGCCCATCGTCGGCGTCTCTCACCTTGCCGGTCACGTGTACAGCGCTTGGCTTGCGGGGCGTCATTTCGAGCCGCCTTTGCTCGCGCTCGTGGTGAGCGGCGGCCATACCGACTGCATCGAGCTTCGCGAGCACGGCGTCGCGGAGCGGCTTGCTTCGACGCGCGACGACGCTGCAGGAGAGGCGTTCGACAAGGTCGCACGCATGCTCGGGCTCGAGTATCCGGGCGGCCCCGCGATACAACGCGAGGCCGAATCCGGCGACCCTGATCGGTTCCCGTTGCCTCGCACGCACCTCGACTCGGCGTTCTCGTTCAGCGGTTTGAAGACCGCTGTGCGCTACGCGATCCGGGACCTCGGCCCGGATATGGTCGGCGCGGACGGCGTGCCCCGCGATGCCGGCGCCGTCAGCGCGATGGCGGCGTCGTTTCAGCGGGCGGCAGTTGACCAGCTCGTGTGGGGGCTCGAGCAGGCGGTGGAGCGCACTGGCGCCGAGCAGATCGCAGTCGTGGGGGGTGTGGCCGCCAACGCCGCGTTACGCTCTGCGGTGACCGAGCGATTCAGCGGCCTGACCGTTGTGATTCCGCCGCTTGCCCTGTGCACCGACAACGCGGCGATGATCGGGGCCGCCGGATGGCACCGGTTGCAGCGGCTCGGCCCTGACGTCCATGGCTTCGCAGTCGACCCGTCGCTCGCCGAATTTGCCTGACGCTGCATTCCTTGGCGCTCTTCAGCTCACCGGTTTGCCTGTGCCGCAATCACCTGCCCCGAGCGGGTACGGCGGTACGGTGTCGCAGTGATCGATCAGCGCGATGTACGTCGTGATGTAGTCGCCGGCGATCGGGTCGAACGTGAGCGCGAAGACCTCCTGCGTGCCGCGAGTGAACAGGTACGCCGGCGGCACCGCATGCCCGTCGTTGGTCTCACCGTGCGCCTCGCGACCGCGAGCCGCCCACCGGCCGCTCGCGAGCCTGCGCTCGTACCAGAGCAGAACGGCAGCCTGTGACGCGGACGTTCGCAACGTCGTCGCGACGAAGCCGTCCACCGGCGCCGCATTCGTCTGCGCCTCTGTCTGTGGAACAGCGTCGACTCGCACCACGGACGCGCCTGGGTAGCGGAGGTGACTGTCAGGAACCGCCTTAAGCTGGTCGATGGTCAGTGCGGACGTACCGCACGCGACCAGCACAGCACCGGTCAGACACGCGAGCGAACACCCGGTGCGGACCCGCGTGCGCAGGCGGCGCCCGCGCTGCAACACGAGCATGGCACTCAGACTATCCCGCATGGCAGAGCATCGGTCCGAGACGACCGAGCGGTATCTCGAGGCGATCTACTACATCGAGCACGAGGGCGAGATCGCCCGGCCCGGGCGGCTTGCGGAGTGGCTTGGGGTGAGCGCCCCGACCGTCACCGTGACGCTGCAGCGGCTGGCTCGCGACGGCTGGGTGCGTATCGCCCCCGACCGGTCCGCGGTGCTCAGCGAGCAGGGGGCGGACGCTGCCTCGGCGATCGTGCGCCGGCACCGCATCGTGGAGCGCTGGCTCACCGACGTGCTCGGGCTCGACTGGGCCACGGCCGACCGTGAGGCAGCGGCGCTCGCGCATGGCTTGTCGGCGACGGTCCTCGACAGGCTGGACGCGCACCTGGGTCACCCGAAGACGTGCCCGCACGGCAATGTGATCCCCGGCCGGCCTCCGCCGAAGGGTGGCCGCCTGCTGCGACTCGTCGACATGGAGCAGGGCAGCGCCGGACGCGTGGCGCGGATCTCGGAGGTCGCCGAGCATGAGGCGCCACAGCTGCTCAGGCTCCTCGACGAGCGCGGCCTGGTCCCCGGGCGCACCGTGACGGTTGTGGGGCGGTCTCTGGATTCCTGGCGGCTGCTCGTGGAGGGAGAGCCTGTCTCGGTGGAGAGCGGGGTGGCTCGGGCGGTCTGGGTCGACAGCGACGAGGCAACTGCCAGTTTTGAGTTAGCTTAGGCTAAGCTAAGGAGCTCGCCCGTACCGCCGCCTCGAGGAGGAAGGTCGATTGGGTCTCGCAGCCACCGCCGGACTTGGCGCCGTCGCCGGGCTGACCATCTTTCTCGGGCTTCCCATGGCCCGCGTCGGGCGTGCCCGACCCGGCCTGATGGCGTACCTGACGGCGACCTCCGTCGGGGTGCTCCTCTTTATCTTGTACGACGTCATCCGCAACGCCGGCGAGACGATCGAAGGCGCACTGAGCAGGAGCAGAGCCGAAGGGATCGGGTACGGCCTCCTGCTCGCGGTCGGGCTGACGGTGGGCACTCTGGGACTCCTGGTTTTCGAGCGCATTCGCAAAGGCAGGGTGGCCAGGGCGCTGCCCGCAGGCCCCGGGGCGATGGCGGCTCCGGTGAGCGCCATCACCTCCGGCGGAGCTGAGCCACTCACTCCGGCGGCTCAACTCTCTCTCTACATCGCCGTCGGCATCGGGCTTCACAACTTCTCCGAGGGCCTCGCGATCGGGCAGTCCGCCGCCGTCGGCGCCTTCCAGCTCTTCTACCTGCTCGTGATCGGATTCGGGCTGCACAACGTGACAGAGGCGTTCGGTGTCACCGGTCCCCTGGTCGGACAGAAGCCGTCGTGGCGCTTCCTCGGGGCTTTGGGCCTCATCGCGGGAGGACCGACGTTTCTTGGGACGATCCTTGGCCATCAGGTCGCCAGCGCGGCGCTGGAGGTGCTCTTCCTGGCATTGGCCGCTGGCGCCATCATCTATGTCGTCGGGGAGTTGCAGCACGCCGGCCGCCGGATGGGCAGCCACAACCTCAGCATGCTCGGATTGCTCACGGGATTTCTCGTGGCGTTCGGCACCGACCTGGTCCTACGCGCCGCCGGCGCCTAGACACGCCAGTCGCCTTCGCCGGCGTTTCGGGTTGACGGGGCGGGGAACACTGTTGTGTCAACAATTCGAGGCTCACAGATTTGACGGATACACTCATCAGGGTCGAGCGCCGCAGCGCTGATCCGATACGGCGGGCGAGTCGCCAAGCGCTTCGTGCCGAGGAAAGAACGCGTCAGCAGCGAGCGCGAGACGTCGCGCGCCGTCGCGCGCTCCGGCTCATCGATACGCTGCTGCCACCGCTCGAGGAGATCAACCTGAGTGGTCGCGGTGCCGATACCGCCGTGCTCTCACAGGCGAGCCTGGATCAGATCGGTGACGCGGTCGGACAGGCGCTCCCTGACTACGTTCGAGATGCGAGCACGCCGGTGACACTTCATGCGGCCCTCCTCGACTGGCAGGAAGAGCTGCTCGACGTCGCCGCACCACAGCGCTCCGACTACCGGGAGGTCGACCTGGAGATCGACCCGCCGGTGAGGCGCCGCCGGCGGCGCGCCGCCGGCCAGCCGCTCCGCCGCGAGTGGCACGCCGCCGACGGCCAGGGTGACTTCGATGTTGCCGCGCGTCGCGCGCGAGTACGGGCATACCTGGTGGGCCGCCTCCACGAGCTCCTCGGCCGACTCGCGTGGAATGCCGGGCGCTTCCAGGTCGAGGTCGACCTTCAACCCGAACCCACCCTCGACGGCGAGGCCCAACCCGACCCGCGCGGTCATCCGCGAGTGCGCCGCGTCGAGGTCGCGTGCTCGGGCGACGCGCAGCACGGCCGAGTGGAAGCACGCCGCGTAGCCGAGAGCGAAGAGCTGCTCGGGATTGGTTCCTGGCCCGCCGTCACCGGCCAGCTCGACCGGCGCATCGATGGCGACGTCGAGGCGTCCATCGTCGGTGCGGCCGTGACCGGAGCGTCCGCCTTCGACGCTCGCCACAGCCGTGTACAGCACTTTTCTCAGCTCGATCGGCATGGAGTCCTCCTTCACCTGTGTGTCATCAGTTTCTCAGGAAGCCCCTGCGGAGCGGGTCATGGCATGTGTACGCTAGACCCGTCAGGAGCCTTTGACTTGAATGCTCCTGATTCGACTACAATTTCGGCCTTCAGGAGAAGGCTTTGGAGAAAGGGGGCTGGGAGCAGATCCCCGGGGGAGGCCGTCAACTGCTCGACGCTCTTCCGGTGGGTGTCGCTGTGCTCGAGCCGGCGCACCCGTTTCGCTGCGTGTACAGCAATCCGCTCTTCGCCCGCTGGGCATGGAGCGGGATCAACCCCACACCGGGAGCGTCGGCTGAGGACGTGCTGTCGGATGCGGTGTCCGACGCGATCGAGGTGCTCGGAAGGGCTGTCGCGACCCGCCGCCCGCAACTGCTCACGGGTGTGGCGCGCAGCGACGGCACACGGGTCCCGGTCGCAATGGTGGGTCCGGTTGTCGGAGCGCAGGATCCGTCAGGCGCCACGTCCCTCGTGGTGACGGCGCTGGCGGGGGCCGAACAGGCCCTGCGGCTGGGCGCGGACGCCGGCATTCTCCCCGGGCTGGCAGAGCAAATCGGTAATTACTCGTCGCTGCTCGGCGAGCCGCCGAGTGCGACCATCAAGAATGACGGGCTGACCGTGCACGTCGAGCGCCAGATCGTTGAGCGCGATGGGCGGCGGCACCGGCTGACCTGGACGGAATGGCAGCTGTTCTCCCACTTCCTGCGGAATCCCGGAACCACCTTCAGCCGCGCAGCCCTCGCGCGGGTGGCGTGGGGGGAGGGCTTCGACGCCCGATTGAACGAGGTGGACGTGTACATCTCGCGCGTGCGGCGCAAGGTGGAAGCCGACCCGAAGCGCCCCCGCCTGATCCTCACGGTGCGCGGCGTCGGGTACCGGCTCGCGTCATCCCGGGGCTGAACCTTGCGGGACTGGCACTCGGTTCGGTAGAGTGTTAGCACTCTGTCAATCCGAGTGCTAAGAAATCCGGAGGTCCCCAAGTGGCGCTGAAGCTTCGTCCGCTGTCCGATCGTGTCGTCGTCAAACCCGTCGAGCGTGAGGAGACGACCAAGAGCGGCATCGTCCTTCCCGACACCGTCAAGGAGAAGCCCCAGGAGGGCATCGTCGAGGCGGTCGGCAAGGGTCGATACAACGAGCAGACCGGTGCCCGGATTGCGCTCGACGTCACCGTCGGCGACCGCGTCATGTACGCGAAGTACGCCGGCAGCGAGGTGAAGATCGACGAGGTCGAGTACCTGATCCTGTCGGAGAAGGACATCCTCGCCATCGTCGAGAAGAACGGCAAGAGCTGACCTCGAGGCGCAATGCCGGCCAAAGAACTGCGCTTCGAAACTGAGGCTCGATCCGCGCTCCAGCGCGGGGTCGAGGCGGTCGCCGATACGGTGTCGGTGACATTGGGGCCGCGGGGGCGGACGGTCGTGCTCGACAAGAAGTTCGGGCCCCCGGTGATCAGCAACGACGGCGTGACCATCGCGCGCGATCTCGAATTCAAGGACCATTTCGAGAACATGGGCGGCCAGCTGCTCAAGGAGGTGGCGGTCAAGACCAACGACGTGGCCGGCGACGGCACCACGACCGCCGTCGTGCTTGCCCGGGCGATGGTTCACGAAGGGTTGCGCAACCTGGAGGCGGGGGCTGCCCCGACGGAGCTCCGCCGCGGCATGCTGGAGGCGGCCGACGCTGCCGTCGCGGACGTCCGCAAGCGTTCCCATGCGGTGGCCGGCGACGACGACATCCGCCGCGTGGCGACCATCAGCTCAGGCGACGAGGTCATCGGTCAGATGATCGCCGACGCCTTTCAGAAGGTCGGCAAAGAGGGCGTCGTGTCCGTCGAGGACGCGCAGGGCATGGAGACAGAGGTCGAGGTGGTGGAGGGGATGCAATTCGACCGCGGGTACGTCTCGCCGTACCTGGTCACCGATCAACACACCATGGAGGCGGTGCTCGAAAACGCTCGCGTCCTCATCACCGACTCGAAGATCACCGCCGTCAACGACCTGCTTCCCACGGTGGAGCTGGCGATGAAGTCGGGCCGGCCCCTGCTCGTCATCGGCGAGGACGTCCAGGCGGAAGCGCTCGCCACCATCGTGGTCAACCGGCTGCGCGGCACGTTCACCGCAGTCGCAGTCAAGGCGCCGGCATTCGGTGAGCGACGTGAAGCCATCCTGCAGGACATCGCAGTGCTCACCGGCACCACCGTCATCAGCGAGAAGATCGGCCTTCGGCTCGACGCCGTTCGTGAGGACCAGTTGGGCAACGCAGGTCGCATCACCGTCACCAAGGACACCACCACCATCGTGCGTGGCGGTGGGTCGAAGGAGGCGGTCGCGGCTCGTGCGGCGGAGATCCGTCAGCAGATTGAAGAGACGACATCCGACTGGGACCGCGAGAAGCTGCAGGAGCGGCTCGCGCGACTCACCGGCGGAGTCGCGGTGATCAAGGTCGGCGCCGCAACCGAGGTGGAGCTGAAGGAACGCAAGGCTCGCGTCGAAGACGCGCTGGCGGCAACGCGCGCTGCCGTTGAGGATGGCGTCGTCGTCGGCGGCGGAGTCGCGCTCATTCGCGCCATCGCGGCCGTGGATCAGTTGAAGCTCGACGGCGACGCGCGCACCGGGGCACGCATCGTCAGCCGCGCACTGAGCGAGCCGCTTCGCATCATCGCGCGCAACGCCGGCGCCGAGGGAGGCGTTGTGGTGGGCAAGGTGATCGATGCCGGCGGAGACACGGGTTTCGACGCGGTGTCGGAGACGATCACCGATCTGCCGCAACGCGGCGTGATCGACCCCACGAAAGTGGTGGTGACCGCGCTCACCAATGCAACGTCGATCGCGACCATGATCCTAACGACCGATGCCCTTGTCGCTGAGGCTCCCGAGAAAGAGGAGCCCGCGTCGCCGGGTGGCGGCCACTCCCACGGCGGAATGGGTGGCATGGGCGGCATGGACGACGACGACTTCGACTATTAGACGGTCACCAGACGTGGCGTTGGACACGGCCGCCGATGCCGCGATGGCGCGTGAGGCGCTCGCATCCGTTGTTCCGCGGCTGACTGCGCTCATCCGCTCGATTCGCAACCCCGCGGCGCACGCTGTCGGCGATTGGAACGCCGGCGACGTCGCTGTTCATCTCGCCCACGTGTGGGAGACCCTGCCCGCGCTGGCCAACGGCGGCCTTGAGTCTCCGCTCCGCGCACCGGGCGAGCTCGCCGGGCTCACCGCCTCGAGGGTCCGTGGCGAGCAGGACCGAGACCTGGAGGCGACCGCAACGCGGATCGAGGCCGCCGCCTCCGCCTACCTCACCATCCCCACCACCGAATCCGCGATGCGCCCCTGGTTGGTCGAAGGGACCGCGTTGCCCGCATCCTGCTTCAGCTGCCACCTGCTCAATGAGTCGCTGGTGCACGGATACGACATCGCGCACGCGGAGGGTCGCCGCTGGCGGATTGAGCCGGCACACGCCGGCATGGCCATCATGGGGTTCGTATTCCCCGCGCTCTCGGTTGTCGACCCAACCTTCCCGGTCGACCAGGAGCGCGGCGCCGGTGTCCGGGCCTGCTTCGACATCCGGGTGCGGCGAACCGGTCGTGTCTTCTTCATCCTCGACGACGGAGCTGCGACCATCGAGGCACCATCCCGGAGGCCTGTCGATTGCCATATCTCGGCCGAGCCGACCACGCTTTTTCTTCTGCTCTGGTCGCGCACCAGTCAGTGGCCCGGGGCGCTCACCGGACGATTGTCCGTGTGGGGGAGGCGACCATGGCTTGGCATTCGCCTTCCACGCATGCTGCGCAATCCCTAGATCCGAGAAACCCGCTCGCGGCTGCCGCGGGGTATTAATCAGTCCACATGTGCGGAATAACCGGCTTTTGGGGAGCGCCAGATCGAGCGCTCCTCGAGGCGATGACCGAGTCGCTGCACCATCGCGGTCCCGACGACCTCGGTTACTACGAGGACGAGCATGCCTCGCTGGGCTTCCGGCGGCTGAGCATCATCGACCTGGAACACGGCAATCAGCCCATGGCCGCCGACATCGGCCGGCTGCAGATCGTCTACAACGGCGAGGTCTACAACTTTCGCGAGCTGCGCGCCGAGCTCGAGGCGATCGGGCACACCTTCGAGACCACGAGCGACACCGAGGTGGTGCTGCACGCATACGCGCAGTGGGGGACCGACTGCTTTCGCCGTTTCAACGGCATGTGGGCGCTTGCCATTCTCGACAAGCGTGGTGCGGCGCCGCAAATCGTGCTCGCCCGCGATCACTTCGGGATCAAGCCGCTCTTCTACGCGCACCATCGCGGACGGTTGCTGTTCGGATCGGAGATCAAGGCGATCCTGCAGGACCCGAGCTTTCCGCGCGTGGTCGACGAGCAGCAGATGTACGAGTACCTCGCGTTCGGGTTGTTCGACCACAACGACGCCACGTTCTTCTCGGGCGTGCGACAGGTTCCGGCCGCCGCCCACGCCATCGTCGATGCGGGCGGGGTGACCGAAACCAGGTACTGGACGCCGCAGCTCTCGGAAGACGGCGATCCCAGCCCGGAAGCCTTTCGCCGCGTCTTCGAGCGCGCTGTCGAGCGCCGCCTCGTCGCCGACGTGCCGGTCGGGATCTGCCTCAGCGGCGGTCTCGACTCGTCGTCGATCTGCACCGTGATGGCCCGGCTGCTCCGCGAGCACGTGCCGGATGCCGCGTCCCTCGGCGATCGCCTGAAGACGTTCTCCGCGTTCTTCCCGGGCGACCCCATCGACGAGAGCGCATACGTCAAGACGGTGCTCGACACCACCGGCTCCGACAGCAGCGTGGTCGAGCCAACAGACATCGACTTCATCCGCGAGATGGAGCCGTGGGTGTGGCACATGGAAGAACCGATGGTGAGCAGCGCGCCGTTTGCCATGTGGATGGTGATGCGGCTCGCGCGGCAGCAGGTGAAGGTGGTCCTCGATGGTCAGGCGGGCGACGAGTTGCTTGCCGGCTACGACCACTACCCGTATGTCTACCTGAGGCAGCTGCTCCGGGACCGTCGCTATGCCACGTTCATGCGCGAGGCGTGGTTGCTGCGCGACATCGTCGGCCCGCTGGCGAGGCGTCGGGTCTGGGAACGAGGCCACCATGTCGATGTCACCGAATTGCTCGAGCCCGACTTTGTGCGCGGCAAGACGGCGCCGCGCGACGACCGCGTCGACGACGATCTGAAGCTGCGGTTGCTCCAGGACTTCACGACGTACAGCCTGCCGCCGCTGCTTCGCTACGAGGATCGCGCGTCGATGGCGCACTCGCTCGAGGCGCGGCTGCCGTTTCTCGACCAGGAGCTTGTCGATTGGATCCTTCGCTTGCCCGCTCGGGCGATCGTCGATCATGGTTGGACGCGCGCCGTGCTCAGGAAGGCTCTGCACGGAGTGCTGCCCGCGAAGGTCGAGCGCCGTCGCAAGAAGATCGGGTTCACGACCCCGGAGTTTCGCTGGTACCGGCGGCAGCGAGCCGCGCTGCAGAGCCTGATGCGCTCTCCAAGCTTCCGGCGACGTCCGTACTGGCGCGCGGCTGCCGTAGCGGATGGGTTCCGTCGCGCGTGTGCCGGCGAGGTCGAGGAATCGCGATTCTTCTGGCGCTGCATCAACGCCGAGGTCTGGATGCGCCTGTTCATCGACGACAAGGCGAGTGCGCTCGACGAACACAGCTACAGCGCGGGCTACGTGCGCCGCGCCGACGCCAGCGTCGCGACAGCGCTTCCGGCGGCTGCGGCGGTGCTCGCTGCCGCAGACCTGAACCACGCGCGCCATCTGTTTCTCGAATCGCGCGGGGATGTGTGGGCGCGGATACCGCTGCGCTCCGCGCTGCTGTCCCCGGGCGATGACATCGCGGAGGCGCTGGTTGACAGCGTGCGAGCGACACGCGATGGTTTCGCGCTCGCCGACGGAGACCTGCTGCTCGTCAGCGAGAAAGCCCTGGCCATCAGCCAGGGGCGTTCGTATCCGGTGACCGAGATCCACCCGACCGCGCTGGCGCGATGGCTCTCGCGGTATGTCAGCCGCGAGCCGACCGGGGTCGGACTTGCGCATCCCACGACGATGCAACTTGCGATCGACGAAGCCGGCACCCGCCGTATCCTGCTGGCCGCGGCTGCAGCGGCGCTGGCTCGACCGCTGGGCAAACGCGGCGTCTTCTATCGAGTCGCCGGGCGGGGCGTGAGTGCGATCGACGGACCATCGGCGCTCAACCTCCCTCCCTACGACCGCTGGGCAACGAAAGCGCCACTCGACCCCGCGGGTGCCGCCGATCGCATCGCGCACGTTGTGCTCGAGCGGACAGGTCGACGAGTCGGTGTCGCGATCATCGACGCCAACGACATGGCCGCCGAGGTCTTCGCGACCACCGATGGTGTGCGCCGAGACGATGTCCTCGCCGTCGTCGCCGACAACCCGCTCGGCCAGTCCGACCAGCAGACCCCGTTCGGCGTCGTGCGAAAGATGACGCCGGCGGGCGCCGCCCGCGAGCGTGCCGCCGCCACGGCGTGACCGGCACCGGCGGCGATGCGTTGCTGCGTTGGGCTGACGTCGACGTCGGCGCGCTCGCGCACAACACCGCGCTGATCCGCTCGCGACTGCGACCCGCCACGCAGGTGATGGCGATGGTCAAGGCGTATGGCTACGGTCACGGCACGATCCTCGCCGCCGAAGGTGCGCTGCGCGGCGGAGCCACGTGGCTCGGCGTCTTCCACGGCCGGGAGGCGCTCGGGCTTCGCGAGCACGGCTTCGACGTCCCCGTCCTCGTGGTGGGGCCGTCATTGCGCGAGCTCCTCGCGCCGCTCATCACGGCCGGTGTCGACATCTCGATCCTCGACGTCGACGACGTTCCCGCCGTTGCCGAAGCTGCCGCCGCCGCCGGTCGGAGCGCTCGCGTCCAGCTGAAGATCGATACCGGCCTCGGACGCCTCGGGGTGCGGCCGGGCCGTGTGGACGACCTGGCTCGAGTGTTGCGCGACCACGCGGCGCGTCTCGAGGTCACGGGAATGTTCACGCACTTCGCGGATGCCGACGCCGCCGATCCCTCGTTCACCGATGAACAGCACCGTCGCTTCCTCGCGGCGGTCGATGTAGTACGAGACGCCGCGCCGCAGGCGATGTTGCACTGCGCGGGGAGCGCCGCCATCCTGCGCATGCCAGAGACCCATCACAACTTGGTGCGACTTGGCATCGCGATGTACGGCTACGTGCCGGCCAATGTCGACGCGCCACCACTTCGCGTCGCGATGAGCCTGTTCTCGCGCGTGGTCCAGGTGAAGACAGTGCGGGCAGACGACACGCTTGGCTACGGTCGCACGTGGCGGGCGACCGGCAGCCGCCGCATCGCCACGGTCGGGATCGGCTATGGCCAGGGTGTGAGGATCGAGCTGTCCAATCGCGGCGCCGTGGTGGTTCGAGGGCTGCGCGCTCCGATCGTGGGGAGGGTGAGCATGGACCAGATCACCGTCGATGTCAGCGACGCTGACGGCGTCGAAGTGGGTGACGAGGCCATGCTGTTCGGCGAGTGGGGGGGCGAGCGCCTCGGCGCGGACGAGGTGGCCGAGGTGGCGGGCACGATTCCCCACGAGATCGTCTGCGGCGTGTCGTCCGTGGTTGAGCGGCGGCGGGTCGGAGCGGGATCGGCTACCGTGAGCACATGAGCCGATCGGTACGCATCGCCGCTGTTCAGTACGAGCCGCTGGTAGGCGAGCTCGAGCACAACCGCACAGAGGCAGTCCGCTGGTCGCGCGAAGCAGCCGCGAAGGGCGCTCAGCTCGTCGTGCTCCCCGAGCTCGCGTCGAGTGGATACGTTTTCGGCGATGAATCCGAAGCGCAGCGCACCGCGGAGTCGCCCGACGACGGAGCGCTCGTCTCGGCGCTGATCGACGTCAGCGCGAGCACCGGTGCGTTCATCGTGGCCGGACTCAACGAGCGCGACGGACAGTGCCGTCACAACAGCGCGGTGCTACTCGGTCCCGGCGGCCGGCTCGCGACGTACCGCAAGCTGCACCTCTTCAACGACGAGAAGTCGTGGTTCGTCCCTGGCGCGTCCCTGCCCATCGCGCAGCTTCCCTTCGGTCGCGTGGGTATGATCATCTGCTTCGACCTCTGGTTTCCCGAGCCCGCCCGCGCGCTCGCGCTCGGGGGCGCCGAGATCATCGCGGTGCCCACAAATTGGGTGGCGTCGTTCAAGCGACAGGTGTGGGACGACCGCGGCTATTGTCAGGGGGACTACATCGCGATGTCGGTGTCCGCGCAGAACAGTGTGGTGGTCGCGTGTGCTGACAGGGTTGGCACCGAGCGCGGCACGACGTTCCTCGGCGCCTCGATCATCGTCGGCCCCGACGGCTGGCCCCTCGCCGGACCGGCGACCAGAGACGA
>Ga0307471_100000067_pt1 | contig 46431 bp, 36 predicted proteins | sample atmos_gasesAM3C__2_FD_204566 | JGI IMG/M metagenome (GOLD analysis project Ga0307471, IMG submission 204566) | Hardwood forest soil microbial communities from Morgan-Monroe State Forest, Indiana, United States - atmos_gasesAM3C_515 | ecosystem: Environmental > Terrestrial > Soil > Temperate... | reverse complement strand
GGGGAACAAGTATTTCGACTGCTTGGCCGAGCAGTTCTTGGCGGCCGTAGCCGAATAGCTTTTGGGTCTGGGCATTGACGAGGACAATCCGGCCCTCCCTGTTAACAATCACGATAGCGTCGGGGGCAGCTTCGAGCAAAGCGCCAAACTTCTCTTCCGCCTTTTTGCGTCCCGTGATGTCGCGCGCTGCGGCGAATACCCCTAGCACGCTGCCTCGCGAGTCCTTGTACACGGAGGCGTTGTAGAGCACATCGGTCAACCGTCCCTCGGCATGCCGGATGGTGAGCGGATAGTCCGTGACGAAACCTTCCGAGAAGACCCTCTGGTAGCCTTCGCGAGCCTTTTCCGGTTCCGTGAAATAATTGGCGAAGTCTGCGCCAATGAGTTTCTCGCGCAGCGCCCCAGTCACCTTGACAGTAGCTTCATTGACATCCGTGATTTTGCCTTCTGGGCTAATGGTGACGAGCGGGTCCACACTCGCTTCAATCAGACTCCTCGCGTACTCCGTGAGGCGAATTTCATCGGAGATATCCTTCGAGATCAGCAGAAATCCAACGGGCTTGCCCGAGGGGTGGCGGCGTGGCGTAATCACCAAGCGGGCGATGAACGGCTCGCCATTTTTCCGCTGGCGCGTAAGAGTTCCTTCCCATTTGCCGTGGTCGAGTGCCGCCTGCATGATTTGCTCAGGTATGCCAGCTTTGACATCCTGCGGCGTGTGAAGAATCGAGGAATTTGCCTTGCCAACAACTTCATCGGGCTCGTAGCCGTACAGACGCCGCGCTCCCTCGTTCCATAGGACGATCTTTCCCGTCAGGTCTTTGGCGATCACCGAGTATTCGGTGGAAGATTCCAGTATGTTAGTGATGAAGTCGACGGCCTCCTGAGGGGTGCCGATGATCGAGCTATCGAAAAGTCTGGCCTTCTCGTGGAGAGCATTGCTTTCTTCTACCACTTTGGGATTCACGGGTGCTGTTCCTCTCTCTCAAGTCGCCGACTGATAGGGTCAGCGGAAGAATTGGAAAATTCGCGCGTGCGGATTTCACGCGGTGCGCCTTCGACAAGGGCGCGAGCAATCGCGCCTCTTGCGATAGAAAGAGCTCGCATCGAAATGATTCTTTTCCCCGGGAGATTGCTCCCGCCGGTAATGAAGAAGGGGAAACTTCAGTGAGAGGGTTAAACAGCTTTCATCCTAGGACTGAGGAATAGCGGCGTCAACCGAAAATGTGCCGTACGTCACATTCCGGTAAACGCGCAGGCTCACCTAACGCCGACAAGCACTTACAAACAGTTGGCGGGATCCGTGTATTCGCCGTAAAATTGCAGCGATGAACGCGGCCACCACTTCTCGCGAAACCAGAATGACGAAATGTTGGATGCGCGTCTTGGGAGTGGATCCGGCTGCGGCCGGGCCAACGGGGTACGGAATCGTGGAAAGCGACGGGCGGCAATGCCGGATGCTGCATTACGGCGCGCTGAAAATAACCGCCAGGAAACAAAAGGAAGGCGAGGGCGCGGCACTGCAGGAGGTGCACGCTTTGCTCTGCGGACTGATTCAGGAATTTGCCCCCGACGTGATGGCGGTGGAGAGCATTTTTTCAGCGCTGAATGTGCGAACTGCATTGCGGTTGGCGGAAGTGCGCGGGGTAGTTTTGTTGGCTGCGGCGCAACACGGAGTGGAGGTTCACAGTTATGCGCCGAGGGAAGTGAAGGCCATCATCGCCGGCCACGGCCACGCGGACAAGAAACAAATGCAGATTATGGTGCGCGCCATCCTCTCGATGAACGCCACTCCCGAGCCGCCGGATGCCGCCGACGCTTTAGCTGTGGCGTTGTGCCATTTGCAGATGGAGCAGGCGCGGAGACGGTTCGGGTTGTCAGGGGAAAAAGAGCTTGCGAAACCAAGACCCCTTCCAGCGGTTGGGAATTCTGGAAATGCGGCGGGGGCCGTTCGAATGAACCGCGCAACGCGCAACGGGCCGCCGCGCATCTTAACGGCGTGAGCGAATAGCAGACGAGATGAAGAGAACTTTTTTCTTGCGACTGTTTTTGGTGAGTGCAGTAGCTTGTTTTATGGCGTGCTCCGCGCTTCCGGCTCCCGCGCCCTGCGCGGCCAAACTGACGTTCCGCCGCGTTTTCAAAGGCAGTTCCCCGGAGTTTATCGAAATCAGCGTGCGAGAGGATTCCGACGTTGCCGGCTACGAAATCCGCCAGCTGGATGAAGACGCGGGCGCTTCGCCGTTCCAGGTTGGCGCAGCGTTACGCACAAAAATGTTTGATCTTGCTGCGGAACTAAAACATTTCCAAGCACAGGACCTGGATGTGCATCACAAGATTGCCTACTTAGGAGAAAAAACATTTCACTGGGATTGCGGCGGGGAAGTCCATGAAGCGAAATTCAATTACACCATGAATCCGGCAGCGTCGCGGCTCCTGCAGATTTTTGAGGGCCTGGCACGCCAGCAGGAAAATGCGGACCTGATTTCCCGGCGCATGAAGTACGACCGACTGGGCGTCAATGATGCTTTGCTGCAATTCGAATCGGATTTGAACCGCAGCCTGCTCCCGGAACCGAAGCGGCTGCTGCCCATGCTGGAGCAGATTGCCGGTGACCCGAAGTTTGTGGATATAGCCCGTCAGCGCGCCCGCTCCCTAGCCGAACGCATCCGCCACCAGGGATAAACACCGATATTAGTGCGAAGCCTGCTCTGATTAAGGTCTCCTTCTCTCATCCAAGCAGTTCCCCCTCAGGGACCTTCTCCAGAGAATACTAAATTCCGTATCTTGATTCGCAAAAGCGTAGCCATTAGCTCCGACTGACCCTACTCGCAGTTCTAAATTATTGATAACTCGTAGCTAAATAACGTATAAAGTCTGGTAAATCTATTGCTTGGCTTTCCGTCGTCGGACTTTCGGGTTATGCAAGGGCCTGCCATGGTGTGCAACGCCAGGGTCGGGACGCCAGCAGGCAGATTTACAGCTTTGGCATGTACTAGAACTAGCTCAATTTCCGGGGAATTAAGCTCTGGAGGAGGATTGGGATGAGTTTCTTCTATTCAATTCTGAAAGCCCTTGCGCTGATTCTACTTTTCTGTGGCGCGGCGGTCGCTCAAGAAACAACGGGAGGTCTCCAGGGCACAGTTAAGGATCCCTCTGGCGCGGTAGTGCCTAATGCGAAGGTGGTTGTAATGGGCAAGAGCTTGGTCGGAAGCAAGGAGCTTGAAACCGATTCCAGCGGCTACTATCGGTTTGCCAATCTTCCGCCAGGAACGTACACGATTACGGTGACCGCGAGCGGCTTCAAGACCGTCAAGCGGGAAGGTCTAATCCTCGAGGTGGGCCACTTGCCGACTGTTGATTTCGCGCTTGAAGTGGGCGTTGCCTCCTCAGTTGTCGAGGTGAACGCGGAATCTGTGCCCCTCATCGATCCGACAACCTCACGCACCATGACGAACGTGACTGAGGACGTGATCAATTTCATCCCGCATGGGGAGTCCTTCCAGTCGGTGCTCCAATTCGCTCCCTCCGCTCGCAACGAGCCCTTGCAAGGGGGCATGGGCAACGGTGCGACGGCATTCAAGGCGACGGGAGGTTGCTCTCCTACCGGCTGCTCCAACGGCAGTTCAGCAGGATACCAGGTGGGTGGCGCCGCGGACTCGGAAAACGGATACCTCGTCGAGGGCCAGGATACCGCTAACAACATCGGCGGCTATTCTCACACCAACGTGCCGTTTGACTTCATCCAGGAAGTGCAAGTGAAGACATCCGGCGTCGAAGCCGAATACGGGGGCGTCTTGGGCGGCGTGGCCAACGTCATCATGAGGAAAGGCAGCAATGATTGGCATGGTACTGTTTGGACCATGTACAATGCCTCGGGGCTGAACGGTTCGCCGAACGATTACGCTCGGTACAACCCCGCGGACAGCGGTTGTGCTCCCGGGGGCAAAAGTATTACTGGTGCTACTTGTCCAACCTTCGGAGGCATTGATCCAGGATGGCAACAATACAACCCGAAAAAAGATTCTACGAAGGACTTCTTCCCCGGTTTCACTGTAGGCGGGCCCATCAAGAAGGATCGCCTCTGGTTCTTTGCCGGGTTCAATCCGCAATTCACGAAGTTCCGCCGCGCTGTGGACTTCAGCTCCCAGGGCCTGGGTACGCTGAATTTTGACCAAAACGCGCAGACGTACTACTCGAATGCGCGCCTTGATGCCAGCGTCACCAACAAGTTGCGCCTTTACGCGTCTTGGCTCTATCAGTATCAACGCGAAAGCGGGCAAGCTTTGCCGTTCGCGGACTCGCACAACGGGCTTTTGAACGTCAGCTCAACGTCACCGCCCTTTGTGTTCGCGCATAATCTCGGATTTACCGTCCCGAATAACACCATCAACGTTGGTGCTGACTTTTCTCTAACGCCACGTCTGGTCGCGACTACCCGCTTTGGGTACTACTTTGAGAATTATGCCGATTTTGGATATCCCACCAATGGCACCATCTTGCAGTGGTTCTCGAATGGCGCTGGGCAAACGGATGCCAGCGGGACTGCGCTACCGGCTGCTATGCAGCAGGTAACTGGCTTCTTTAACGCCGCCAATAACATCAATAACACCGTCCGCAATGCCAACAAACATGTCCAATTCAACCAGGATGTGGCGTGGTTCAAGAGCGGATTGTGGGGCACGCACAACCTTAAGTTTGGGTACCAGCTCAACGAGTTATCGAACAATATTTTTCAACGCTTTAACGAACCGGACATCAATATTTTCCCAGGAGCCGGGCCCGGCTCAGTCCCCTATGCCGTGCAAGGCCCGGTCGGCCAAGCCAACTGCGCGAACCAATTCAACGTCGTACATAATCCAACAACTAGCACGGCCACGAATACCATTGTGAGTTGTACGGGATTTGATGGCTGGTTTGAGGTGCAGGATTTTGGTTCGTATGGCTATGCCCTCAGCCGCAACCACGGCTTATTCGTCCAGGATGCGTGGACCATCGGCCACGGCCTCACCATCAACGCAGGTATTCGTTTTGAGAAGGAAAACCTGCCAGCTGAGAATCAGCCCTCTGGAGCGCCCTCAAACCCGATCAACTTCAGTTGGAGCGACAAGATAGCTCCCCGACTCGGCGCTGCGTGGGGGCGTGGAAAACTGAAACTGTTTGGCGGCTATGGTGTGTTTTACGACGTCATGAAGCTGAATCTGGCCATCAGTTCCTTTGGCGGCCAGTACTGGCAAAACTGCAATTATGCCCTAGAGACTACCAACCTCGCGAGCCTCGTTCCCGCGTTCAACAGCGCGGGCCGCTACTGCGTAGGTCCGGATGCCTCAAGCCAGGCCAACTGGGCTGGCGGAACGACCCCTGCTGGAGTAGTGTTTCTGGAAAACCAGAACTTCCGCACCTTCCCCACGACGTGCAGCACGTGCACGGCTACACAGGAAGGCGTTGCTCCCGGCCTGAAACCCTACCGCCAGCATGAATCGACGCTTGGGGCTGATTACCAATTGGCACCGACTCTTGCGCTTGAAACCCGATATGACCGCCGGCGTCTGGATCATGCCATCGAAGACTCGGCCATATTCAATCCGTCCATCGGAGAGACTTTCGTGATTGTCAACCCCGGGCAGGGCGTCAACCGGACATTCGATGGCTTCTACAATTTCCTCTATCCCAACAACCCAACAACGTGTAACGCTACATCCACTCCGTCCTGCCCTAATAACATCCCGGCGCAACGCAACTACGACGGAGTGGAAATTCGCCTCACCAAGGCGTACACGCACCACTGGGCCGGCATGTTCTCGTACACCTATAGTCGGCTATGGGGGAACTACTCGGGCCTGACCAGTACGAACATTGGCGACGCCGGCGGAGGCCGCAATTCCCCCAACAACAGCCGTGCCTTTGACGAGCCGTTCTTTTCGTGGAACGCCTTTGGCACTTCCTCGAGTGGACTGCTGCCCACGGACCGCCCCAATGCGTTCAAGGGCTATACCTATTACGAGGTGAATGAAGGGGGCCGCAACGCTACCGACTTCGGTCTCTTCTCCTATCTCTACAGCGGCTCGCCGCAGACAAGCATCTTGGACCTGGGCTTTGCTTTTCCGAGCGGCTTCCCCACACTCGTGGCAGGCAGCGGAAAATGGATCGACGTCACCCAGGATCCAACGACGGGCGCAGTGACCGTTGGTAATCCCCGTACGTTCCGCACTCCGTGGTTCACGCAGTCGGACCTTCAGGTGGGACACAAGTACAAGATCGGAGAAGCCAAGTCCATCCGCTTCGACGCGACGTTCACGAACGTGTTCAACCGTCGTGCGATCACGGCCTACTTCCCACAGATTGACTCCGGTAATAGCTCTCAGTTCATCGCCCCGATTGGGGCTTGTGGCAAGGGTGGTGCGCAAGGCCCGTGTACTCTCTTTAACGGGCCGGCTTTCTATTCTGCTGCTGAGCATGCTTACGATATTCAGGCAGCCCTAAATAACGCGCCAACGACAGCGGGTACCGGTCCGATCACGCTTAACAGTCAGTACGGCAAGCCTTACCTCTTCCAGCTCAGCCGGAACATCCGTCTTGGACTGAAGTTTACGTTCTAGCTGTTTCCCACTGCGCTGACTGGCGCAACGGTGGCGCTTCAGGGCGGTTCGGCCAAGCCGGGCCGCCCTTTTCTTTGCGCTGCTCGCAGGCCACGCGGTACTGCCTACTTATGAATCATGCGTGGAGTGTACAATCCTACCCGCCTGAACCCACACTATGCGCGAGGACACCTTTCAACCCGGTGGTGACCGCTTTCCGCCGACGCGGCGGTCTGTGATCGAAGCGGTGGGCAGCATCGACGCGGAAGAGCGGGAACGCGCGCTCGAAACGCTCTGCGCGGCCTACTGGAGGCCCATTTACAAGTACACTCGCCTGCGCTGGAACCGGCCTGCCGAGGAGGCGCAAGATCTGACGCAGGGGTTCTTTGTCGAAGTGCTGGAGCGCGAGCTCCTCAAAAAGTTCGATCCAAGGAAAGCCCGCCTGCGGACTTACCTGCGCGTCTGCGTGGACAGCTTCGTTTCGAACGAAGACAAAGCCGGCCGGCGCCAGAAACGCGGCGGAAATGTCGCGCACGTGGCTCTGGACTTCGCCGCCGCAGAAGAGGAACTCGGTGGCGCAGTGATGGATCCCGCGGCCATTCCTTCACCGGAATCACTCGAGGAATTTTTTGAAAAGGAATGGCTGCGCAGCCTGTTCAGCCTGGCGGCGGAAGAGTTGCGGGAATATTGCAACGCACGCCAACGCGAGCGAACCTTTCGCCTGTTTGAAGCTTACGACCTCGAAGGCGACGACAAAATCTCTTACGAGCAATTGGCCAAGCAATATGCCATCCCGGTGAGTGACGTGACCAACGCGCTGGCCTGGGCGCGGCGCGAATTTCGCAAAATCGCGCTCGAGCGCCTGCGCGAACTCTGCGGCAGCGACGAGGAATTTCAGCGGGAAGTGCGAGCCACATTCGGCGGGAATACCAGATGAAATTCCTTTCCGATAAAGCTGTAGAACGCCTGCGCGAGGGCGCAGAAATTCCCGACCTGACCGGAACGCGCTACCGCTTGCTGGAGCGCGTGGCGCGTGGAGGCATGGGCGTGGTGTATGCCGCCGAAGACGAAAGATTGCAGCGTCGCGTTGCGCTTAAAGTTCTGGACGTGCCCGGCGCGCACGGCGATCTCGCAAACCGCTTGATTCGTGAGGCGCTGGTGCTCGCGCGGCTCGAACATCCGGGCATCGTGCCCGTTCACGACGTCGGAACGCTCAGCGATGGCCGGGTTTTCTATACAATGAAATTTGTCCAGGGCCAGCGGCTCGACCAATACATTGAAACCGTCTCGTCCGTCACGGAACGCCTTCGGCTTTTCCTTCGCATTTGTGACGCCGTGGCATTCGCCCACGCGCATGGGGTGCTGCATCGCGACCTGAAGCCTGCGAACATCATGGTTGGATCGTTTGGCGAAGTTTTAGTCCTCGACTGGGGCCTCGCAAAATTGTTGCGAGAAGGTATTGGACAAAAACAGTTGATTGTCGACCCGGAAGCGACGATCTTCGAAAAACCCAAGAACCGGAGCGAGGCCACGAGCGCGGGAAACAGTGTGGTCACCGGTCATGGCACCGTGATGGGCACGCCCGGCTACATGTCGCCCGAACAGGCGCGCGGCGACGTCGAGCACCTGGACGCGCGCAGCGACATTTTCTCGTTGGGTGCGCTCCTGCGTTTCTTACTTGCCAAAAACTCACATTCCACAGCAAACGCAGTTGGAAAGCAGCACCTGGACAAAGCCTTGGAAGCCATTTGTTCGAAGGCTGAGGCTCCGGATCCTGAGGATCGGTATCCGAGCGTCTCCGAATTGGCGCTGGACATTTCACGCTATCTGGACGGGTTGGCGGTGGCAGCCCACCGAGAGAGTGTTTTCGAGAAGCTGGCGCGCTTTTATCGCCGCTACCGCTTTTTCATCCTGCTTATCGCCGCGTATCTCGTGATGCGGGTGCTGATTCTGTTTTTTCTGCACCGCTAGGCCTAAAGGATTTCGGGAAACCGTTGTATAGGACAGTTAGAAGCCATCAGACCGGAGGAAAGCATGAACAAAGTCTTGCTGGGACTGTTTTTGGGTGCTGTCTTGGGTGCCATCGACGGAGGAACTGCATGGTTCACACCGGCGGTGCGCTCGATGATGATGGGCATTGTCGTAGGTTCTACGATCAAAGGCTTGATCGCCGGGGTGGCGGCAGGAGTCTTTGCCCGCAAGGTCAATTCCGTACCTCTTGGGATCTTGTTTGGACTTGCCGTGGGGTTTGTGCTGGCTTTTATTGTGGCCTACATGCAGCACGGCTACTACCTTGAGATTATCCTGCCCGGCAGCATCGTGGGAATGATCGTAGGTTACGCGACGCAAAGATATGGCGCAGGTCCCGTGACAACAAGCGTCACGCGATAGCCTCATCGAGCCAAAGGAAAGCGAAAGAAGATGAACCTTTCGAAACCAATGCTGGGACTGGTGACCGGAGGCACGCTGGGTCTGCTCGACGGCCTGAGTGGATTCCTCGAGCCTTCGCTCGCCCCGGTGATGAGCAGCGTGATTACGTTTTCCATGCTGAAGGGTCTTCTTTCCGGCCTGGCCATTGGCTTCTTTTCGCAGCGTGTTCGGTCGATGCCCCTGGGACTACTTGCAGGGATCATCATCGCCGCGGTTTTGAGTTTGCTGGTAATCCTGAAAGCCGGAATGGGCCTCTTCTGGGACATCATGCTGCCGGGCATGCTGCTGGGAGTGATTGTGGGATTCGCGACGCAGAAGTTCGGAAGGCGAATGGAAGCCTCTGCATCACGATAGATACGTACGAACATGAGAAGGAGAAGAAGATGAAAACCTTGCTGAAAGCATTTGGCCTTTTGGTTCTCGGAATCGTCATCACGTCTGTTCGAACGACTGCTGCGCCCGGGGACGGTGCGGAAGCGTTTGAAAAGCTGAAGTCTCTTGTCGGACATTGGGAAACGGACAAAACTAACATGAACAAGGCCACGCTGGACCTGGAACTGACCTCGGGCGGTACGGCTGTCCTTGAAAAGATTCACATGGTGGAAGACGGCAAGCCCGCCGAGATGACCACGCTGTACTACTTGGACGCCGGCAACCTGAAGCTAACCCACTATTGCATGGCCGGCAATCAACCGACCATGCGAGGAACGTATGCGCCGGAAACGAAAACGCTCACTTTCGAGTTAGTGAGCATTTCCAATCTGAAAAGCGCCGATGACGGCCACATGCATCACGCAACATATACTTTCATCGACAACGACCATTTCAAGACGACGTGGACTTTCCGCAAGGACCAGAAAGACGCTTTCACGGAAGACGTGACGTATATCCGCACGAAATAAATCCCCAAATCAACTTCCGCGTTGTATTTAAGGGCCAGGCCAAGCGCCTGGCCTTTGTGTTTGTGACGCCTGTAGAATGGCGGGCATCGAAAGACTGTTGCTCCATCCAACGGACTACAGGGGGTGACGCCGATGGGATTCGCAGGGTTTGCCGGACAACAGTACTTGAATCTCGAAACCTTCAGGAAGAGCGGCGAAGGCGTGAAGACGCCGGTATGGTTTGCGGCGGAGCCGTCCGCGAAGCTTGATTCGGGCGACGCTAAGCTGTATGCCTACACCATTGGCGTCTCTGGAAAAGTGAAGCGCATCCGCAACAATGCAAGCGTAAAAATTGCTCCCTGCAACATGCGCGGCGACGTCCATGGCGATTGGGTTTCTGCGCGCGCGGAGATTCTCTCGGGTGCGCAGGCCGCACACGGAATGCAGCTCCTGAATAAAAAATATCTTCCGTGGAAGCAGTTGTTAGATTTCTTCGCGATGTTGCGCAAGCGCGAGCGCACCGTTTTCGTCATCCGTCCTGCATGAACTTCCCCGAACTCGGGCAGCTTATCCGCTTGACGCAACGTGCTGCTGCGAGGCCTCAGCTAGCGCGCGAAGGGAGCTATCGTACGGCGCGCGGGCGACGCCACGTTCCGTAAAAATTGCCGCGATGTATTTTGCTGGCGTAACGTCAAATGCGGGATGCGCCGCATGCACGTCCGGAGCAATGCGCACTCCTTGCAGATGCGTCACCTCCGCGGAGGAGCGCTCTTCAATGGGAATATGCTCGCCATCCGGGATAGATAGATCAAAGGTCGAAACCGGCGCCGCGATGTAAAAAGGCACATTGTTTTCCTTGGCCAAAACCGCAATTTGATACGTGCCGATTTTGTTTGCCGTGTCGCCGTTGGCGGCGATGCGGTCCGCGCCTGTCACGATGGCTCCGACTTTTCCCGTTTTCAAAAAGTGCCCGACCATGTTGTCGGTAATGAGCGTCAGCGGGATGCCGCCCTTGTGCAATTCCCAGGCAGTCAGGCGCGCTCCCTGAAGATACGGCCGCGTTTCCGGCACGAGCACGTGCAGCTTGCGTCCCTGTTCGAACGCCACGCGAATCACACCGAGCGCCGTGCCAATCCCCGCGGTGGCCAGCGCGCCGGCATTGCACTGCGTCATAACCTGGCCTTCGCGCGGCATGAATTCCGCGCCGAATCGCCCGATGGATTCGTCCGTCGCTGTTTTTTCGAGATGAACTTGCTTCGCCTCCTCGACCATCCCCTGCTTGATCTTTCCGAGGTCTGAAGTTCGTGACGTAAGGTCAGCGAACCGTCGCTTCATGCGCGCGAGCGCCCAAAACAGATCAACGGCCGTGGGACGTGTCTTTGCAAGAACATCGCAAATCTCGCTGAATTCGCCGCGAAGCACATCTACCGACTTCGCCGGCGAATGCAGCACCCCCAGTGCTGCTCCCATCGCCGCCGCAACGCCAATGGCTGGCGCACCACGAATCACCATTTCGCGAATCGCCTTCGCGACTTCGCGGTAGTCGGTGTAGGTACAAGAGATTTCTTCCGCCGGAAGCCGCCGCTGATCCAGCATCACCACTCCGCGGTCCGTCCATTTGATCGGTTGGGCTACGTACATTCCGATAGCGGCCTCGCAAAAATCAAGTCCACGCTGCCCTCAGGAATAGTCCATTGTAACGAGAGAGCTTGCAGAAAGACGAATTCTTCACGGATGCGGCGGCATGTACGTGAAGCCCTTCGTGCCAATAATCGTAAGTACCGCGAGCGTGGAGTTATAGCCTAAATGCAGAAGAAAACTCGCGAAGACCGTACCCGTCCAGGCCCTCGCAAACGTAAAAATAACGCCCACGAGGATCAGCAGGCCGACGAGTTCCCAGGTCCAGCCAAGCTGTGGCGCGTGCATCAGTCCGAAGAGCACGCCCGTCGTCAGGATGCTCGTCACCACTCCCGTGCGCAGAGCCCTGGCCGAGTCCATGCCGCGTCGCTCCGCAATGCCGGAAACAATGCGCGCAAACACCGGGTAGAGATAGCCGCGGAAAATGGTCTCTTCCACCAAGGGCGCGACGAGCACCGCCATGCTCATCAGCAGCAGCATCGCGCTCGGGCTCTTGAACATCTCCTGAATCGGCACGTGCTCGGCGTTCTTCACTCGTGAGCTCGCAATAATCACAAAGAGCGACAGGCCCGAGCCCGAAAGGAAATACATCCAGGGCTTGCCTTTCCCTTCCAGGTGATTGCTATCCAGCTTCCTCCAGCCCAGGGATTGCCAGAACGGCAGATTGCGAAGCACAGCAATCGTGACGTACAGAAAGAAAATAATCATCGCAAACCAGAGGACATTCGTGCCCACGATGAGCTTTGGATCGGATTCAAAGAGCTTCTGGAGCTGTTTTCCTGAAAGATGACGATTCATGGAGTAATATGCGCCTACACCGATGGCAATAACGATTTGACTGATAAACGCGTACGCGAAAAACAGCAGAAGATGCGGCCAGGACCACGAAATGCGCAAGTCTTCGGGCACGTTGTCGCTTGGAGGATGCGCGGCGTCCGGATGAACGGCCACGTAAGAGATGGGATCCCCGGCAAGCAGCAACTCCGGTTCGGTTGGTGCCGATTCCGGAATTTCTCGGGCAGAAGTCGTGGCTTCCGGGGAGTCGCCGGTTTCCCGCGGCGGCTCTGGCGGATTTTCGTCAAATAAGCTCATCGTTTCTCGTTCGGGCTTTTCGTGTCACCGCTTCTTCGGCCATCCCGCCGCCAAAGCTGCGGCCACGAGCGGCAACATCAGCTCGTGATGCCCCGTAATCGCAAAGCCGTGGGACTTCGGTCCTTTGTGGTTGCGGCCGGAAGCGGTGGGACGCCTCACTACATTTTGCAACGGCCGGTAGTGCTGAATAAAGTCGAAGTTGGCCGTGGTGATGGGGCAAAGCGGCACTCCAAGATTCCGCACCACGGAGACGGCCTTCAGGAAAACTTCGGGCAGCAAAACCGCGGAGCCCCAATTCAGATAAACACCGCCGGGATGCATCTGCTGGGTAAGCGCGCAGAACAAGCGAAAATCGCGATGCGTGGCGTAACCCAGCGCCGCCCCTTCCGCTGCCGGATGCATGTGGGGAATATCCGTGCCGATGGCGAGATGCACGGTCACCGGAATCCGCCGCTTGTGCGCCGCCGCAAGGACGCTGGATTCCGCGTACTTGGCCACGATTACACCACTGTTCAGAAATTGCCCCGCCGCCTCTCCGTAGCCAATTCGAATGCGCTGCGCCAGCTTAGCGATTTCGTTCAAATATTTGCCGGTTTCTTCGGCCATGCCGAATTGGCCTTCGCCGAGCGCCGCCTCCACGTCTTCCGAAGTGTTCCCCGCCAGCGCAATCTCGAAATCATGGATCAGCGCCGCGCCGTTCATCGCGATTCCCGTAACGAAGCCGCGATTCATCAAGTCAATCAGGATCGGGCCGAGCCCTACTTTGATGACGTGCCCACCCATACCCCAAAGAATCGCTTTGTGCTGTTTACGCGCGGCATGGACCGCGCGCAGAAGGTGCCGAAGGCTTTCCGCAGCTAAGATATGCGGCAGGGAATCCAGAAATTTCGTCACAGAGGTATTGGTTGCCGCGCCAGGCTTGCCAAATTCGCGCACATTCACCTTGCTCTTGCGCGACGCCAGCCGATACGTGCGCACTTCTCCAAGAACCAGCGGCTCGATCGAGTAGATACTCATTATAAGTGCTTCACTCTACGGGGAAGAATGACAAGCGGCAAGAAAAAGTTGAAAGTCATTTCCCTTTGCCGTTGGATACGCTGGCGGAGCTGCCATTGAGATTGAGGACCCGCGCAAGGACCTGACCTGTATACGACTTTTTCGTGCGGGCCACGAGTTCCGGCGGGCCTTGTGCCACAATGCGCCCGCCGCCCTCTCCACCTTCGGGACCCAGGTCAATAATCCAGTCCGCCTGCTTGATGACGTCGAGGTGATGCTCGATGATCAGCACCGTGTTCCCCAAATCGACGAGGCGCTGCAGCACATCGAGCAGCTTGCGCACGTCGTCAAAGTGCAATCCAGTCGTCGGCTCGTCCAAAATGTAAAGCGTGCGCCCGGTCTGCCGTTTCGAAAGCTCGCGCGCCAGCTTGATGCGCTGCGCTTCCCCGCCTGAAAGCGTCGTCGCGGATTGCCCCAGCGTAACGTAGCCGAGCCCCACGTCCACTAGCGTCGAAAGTTTCTGCTGAATCTGCGGAATGTTCTCGAGCAGCTTCAGCGCATCCGCGCACGGCAAATTCAACACGTCGCTAATCGAGTGGCCCTTGTATCGCACCGCTAGCGTTTCCGAATTGTAGCGCCGCCCCCGGCACACTTCGCACATGACATAAACATCCGGAAGAAAATTCATTTCGATGCGCCGCAGCCCGTCGCCCTGGCACGCTTCGCAACGCCCGCCTTTCACATTGAAACTGAACCGGCCGGGCCGGTAGCCGCGCTCGCGCGATTCCGGCAGCATGGCAAACAAATCGCGGATCGGCGCGAAGACCCCGGTGTACGTGGCGGGATTCGAGCGCGGCGTGCGGCCAATCGGAGCCTGGTCAATCTCGATGACCTTGTCGATGTGCTCCGTGCCAAGGATTTGCCGATGCGGTGCAGGCGCCTCGGAAGAACGATAAAGTTTCTGCGCCAGCGCGCGATACAAAATGTCGTTCACCAGCGTGGATTTCCCGGAGCCCGAAACTCCCGTAACCACGGTGAGCAACCCAAGCGGAAACGTAACGTCGATTTCTTTCAGGTTATTTGCTGTCGCTCCAACGACCTGGATCGCCTTGCCGTTCTGGCTACGCCGCTTTTCCGGAACGGGAATCTTTGCCGCCCCGCTGAGATACTGTCCCGTCAGCGATTCTGCCGTGGCCTCAATTTGTTCCGGCTTGCCCTGCGCAACCAGGTAACCGCCCGCGTTGCCTGCACCCGGGCCGAGGTCCACAACAAAGTCAGCGCGGCGGATTGTGTCTTCGTCATGCTCGACGACGAGCACGGTGTTCCCGAGATTCCGCAGATGTTCGAGCGAGCCCAGCAGCCGCGCATTATCCCTTGCGTGCAGTCCGATGCTTGGCTCATCCAGAACGTACAGCACGCCCCGCAACCGCGAGCCGATTTGTGTGGCCAGCCGGATGCGTTGCGCTTCGCCCCCGGAAAGAGTGGCCGCAGACCGCTCCAGGCTCAGGTAGCCGAGGCCCACCGCAAGGAGAAAATCAATGCGCTCGGCAATCTCCTCCAGCGGCCGCGCCGCAATTTCCGTTTGCCGCTCGCTGAGCTGCGCCAGGATTTTGTCCACCGCGGGCTGCGCTGCGCTCAACGAAAGCCCCGTGAAGTCCGCAATCGACCAGCCGCCAAGCTTCACCGCCAGCGATTCCGGCCGCAACCGTTTCCCGTGACACACGGCGCAAACCGTCGCGGACATGTACTGCGTCATCCATTCGCGGTACGTGTCCGAGCCGGACTCTTCGAAATTTCTCTCCAGAAATTTCAGAATGCCCGGGAAGCGAAAGCCTTTCTCGCTCTTCGCCTTTTTCCTGGCGGCTCCGCTTTCTCCGTCGCCATCGCGTCCATTCGACGGCGGATAGCCATACAACAGCATGTTCTGGATGCGCGCGGGAAACTTCTCGAATGGCGTTTCCAAATCGAACCCATGCGCGTACGCTCCGAGTTCCAGGGTTCGCTTTAGAATTGCCGACCCGGAGCCCGGCCCCAGACCGCCATCGAAGAGCGGCCGCGACCAATCATTGATGATCTTCGATGGATCAAAATCATATTTCGAGCCAAGACCGTTGCACGCTGGGCACGCGCCGTAGGGCGAATTGAAACTGAACGAGCGCGGCTCGAGCACCGGAACGGAAATCCCGCAGTCCGGGCACGCCAGTTTCTCGGAGAACGTGTGCTCTTTGCCGCCCACCACGGCCACGGTCACGAGCCCGCTCGCCAGCTTCAGCGCCGTAGCAATGGATTGCTCCAAGCGCGCCGCAATTCCTTGCTTCACCAGCAAACGGTCCACAACAATCTCGATGGTGTGATTTTTCCGCTTGTCGAGCGCGGGAAAATCGTCCAGCGGATACAACTCGCCGTTGATCCGCACGCGCACGTAGCCATCCTGCGCGAGTTTTTCCAGCTCTTTGCGATACGCGCCTTTTCGCCCCCGCACGATGGGCGCCAGAATCATGATGCGGTCGTCAGGCTTGCAGATTTCACCTTGCAGAATCGCCTGCACGATCTGCTCGCTGGACTGCCGCGTAATCGGCTTCCCGCAATTCGGGCAATGCGGCACACCGACCGACGCGTAGACCACGCGCAAATAATCGTAAATCTCTGTGATGGTTCCGACCGTCGACCGCGGCGAACGCGTGGTGGTTTTCTGTTCGATGGCGATGGACGGAGAAAGGCCTTCGATCACGTCCACTTCAGGACGTTCCATCTGATCGAGAAATTGCCGCGCGTACGCGGACAGTGATTCCACGTAGCGCCGCTGCCCTTCCGCATAAATCGTGTCAAATGCGAGTGAAGATTTGCCCGAACCGGAAAGCCCGGTGATGACCGTCAGGGTGTTCCGGGGAATCTCGACGCTGATGTTCTTCAGGTTGTGCTGCCGCGCGCCCCGGATTACCAGTTTGGTCAGGCCCATGAGACGAAAGCACTCCCTCCGGAGGAGCCTGCCTGCGCCCGCCTGCAGCAAGCAGGGTATGCAAGCCCTGGCACTCAGTAGCTACACTAAGCCCACAATACCTCTTCACGATAACAGGTCGTAAAGAGCAGGGTCAAGAAAACGGGCCGATCCATCCATCCTGGATGAGACTTTCCTTTAGCTTTTTGCTCGGTGGTTTCAGCGGTTACCGTCACAACAAATTTTCGCGAGGGCCAGGTTGACTCACCGATTTCCCCGGTAAACTTGAAAGTAATCGTACCGTGGTGGAAATCAGCCTGAATGCCTTCAGGGAGGCAGGCACGCCCCCGGTTCTCGCTCGGAGCAACGCAAGCAAGAATGAGAAAGCTGACGCACTGGGAATGGAGCACCGTTGCGGGCTTTCTACTCGTGTATACAATCGTTTCTCTGCTGGCAAAGCCGGGAGCGGCGCTCACGGCGTTCTCGGACATGAGCGGAGTGGGCCTGTGGCTCCTCGCGATTGTGGTCATGCTCTGGGCCAGCTTCAGCAACACCGGGCGCACGCGTTGGTTCTGGTTCCTCATGGCCTTCGGCGCCGCCCTGGTTGCGACCAACTTGACCGCTTGGCTCTACTACGAAGTGATGACCGGCCGTGAGCCGCCGAATCCCTTCTGGGCCGACATCCCTCTCTTCCTGCAGCCCGTCCCGATGATGGCCGCAGCTGCGATGCGCCCCGGCTCCCGGCAGCGCGAACAGAAATTCCTTCTGAGCTCCCTGAATTTCCTGATCCTTCTTCTATGGTGGATTTATCTGTACATGTTCCTGGTGTACCCGAACGAATACGTCCAAACCGATCCGTTACTGTACAACGCTTATTACTTTTCGTTGTTCATCCTGGAGTTCGCCACGCTGATGGTCGTGATGGGCGGCATGGCCCTCGTTGCGGAAGGCGCCTGGCGCAAAATCTATTGGCATCTATTCGGCGCTTGTGCGCTGTACTTGCTGGCCTATCAGTGGCTGAACGCGGCGCTAAATCGCAATGAATACTACAGCGGAAGCATTTACGACGTTCCCGCCTACGCCGCAATCTGTTGGTTCATCCTGATCGCCGTGCGCGCGCGCCACGTGCCTTCGGAAAAGTTGGCCGGAACCGGCCACGAGCGCGAAGCGGATGTCTCCGGCTTCTTGGCCGTGCTGGCGCTGCTTTCTATGCCGGTTATTGGGCTGCTTGTGCTGTACCTGGTTTCGGCGGCAAGTCAGTTGCGGCCTTTTCGCGTCACCGTCACTCTGATTGGGATTTTGCTCGTGGGCGCGTGCGTCTTCTTACGGCAAATGTTTCTGGCCCGCGAACTGACTCGCCTGCTGCACGAGTCCAAGAGCACTTTGGACCGCCTGCAGCATGCGCAAACCCAGTTGGTGCAGCAGGAACGGCTTGCAGGAATCGGCCAATTGGTTTCCGGCGTGGCACACGAACTGAACAATCCTCTAACCGCGGTGATGGGCTACTCCGACCTGCTGAAAGAACAAGCTCCGGAAAACGGCATGCGGCAAAAGCTCGAGCGCCTGGGAACCGAGGCGCGCCGCATGAAGCGCATCATTGATAACCTGATTAGCTTTGCGCGACCGCTCCAGGACGGGCGAAAGGCCTTGGACATTGCCGCGGTGGTGCGGGATTCGCTGATGCTTTGCGAATATCAATGGAAAAAAGCAGGCATCAGCTTTGAATTGAACCTTCCGCCGGACCTGCCTCGCATCCCCATCAATGAAGGCCAGTTCAAAATGGTTTTTGTGAATCTTTTCACCAACGCCGCGCAAGCCGTCGAGCAGTCGCCGGACAAGAAAGTCATAGTCGAAGGAAACCTCGAAGCAAAAAAAATCATCCTGCGCTTTAGCGATACCGGCCCCGGCTTCAGCGACCTCGACCGCGTCTTCGATCCCTTCTACACCACCAAGCCCGTTGGCCATGGCACCGGCCTGGGCCTGAGCATGTGCTACGGCACGGTGAAAGAACATAACGGCAAGATCTACGCCCAAAACCTCGAGCCCCACGGCGCCGCCGTCACCATCGAACTCCCCGCCACTTAAAGTTCGGATCAACGGCTACCGACATTTAGCGAAGGGATGTGTTGATCCAACAGGCGCTCGCTCTGTCCGAGCTACTTCGGCGAAACCGTCATGACATCCAACAAAGCTGTCTCACCTTTCACTTGCAACGTAAGCGTTGCGCCAGCCGGCAAAGTCCAGTACATATCCGTCGTCTTGATATCTTCTTTTCCGCCACTGAACACGCGGATTTTACCTCCGCGCACATGGAACAGCGTGAAATCAGGCACGCGAATACTCTGCCGCCCCAGTGCTCCATCAATGGACCACCTGCGCAGACCCACGTTCAGCGTCGCGGTCTTCCCTGCTTTTGTCTTGAGCGACAGGAGCGACTGAAAGCCTTCCACGGCTCGGAACGCCTTTGCCGGATCCGCGAAAGCCTCGTTGCTCTCTTTGTGCGCTTGCCCGAAACCTTGCAGTGCCGTTCCATACGTCAGCGCGAAAAAAATGAAGGCCAGGAAACATCGACCCGTGATTTTCATCTCCCCTCCTATCAATTCGTCTTCAGCATGAAAACCTTTCCACCTTGGTCCGCGACGATCACATGGTCGCCAACCAGGACGGGTTCGCCGAAAATTGCAGTTGCCCCCGGCAGCGCGATGTCGTTCAGTACGGCCGGATCCGGTACTAACCGAATCACGGAACCCAGCGAACCCAGAATCGCGCAAATGGGTGTTGCCACGCTGGGGTCGCTGCAACGCCAGCCTGCAGGCGGCGCCACTTGCGGATCGGCCAGCACTACCAGGTGGCCTTCCACCGTTCCCACATACACGATGCCGCGCGTGACGGTCGGCGGCCCGAGTGGATATCCGGCAAATCCGCTCGTGTGGGGAACATCCTTAATCCAGCGCACACGGCGATTTTCTGGGGCGCAGACATTCAGTGCGTGAAGCTGCGTGTAGCCGGCCGTTAGATTGGTGGTCGTGTCCAACCCACCCACCACGGCAACATAAACATCTCCCCAGCTGGCACCTGGCCGCTTATAGTCCGTATCGCCGTGGACCGTCCCATCGACGGGATGAAAGCCGCTCGTCGCCCACGGGCCCGTTGGGAACGCCCATTTCACGCCTCCGGTGTGCGCGTCCGAAGACCAGGCCCAGCCGTCTTTCTGTTGCGAAGTCACTAAGCGTCCGCAACTCGTATCCATGACCACTGCCCCCGCCGACCAATCTGGATCGTCGTCCATGTCGTACGGCACGGGCTGGTGTTGCCACTTGATGGCCCCGGTGTCCTTGTCCAGGCGCAGCATACTCAAGCCGTGATTGACCGCAGGTTGCGATGGGTTTCCATTACGCGTGTTGCCGGTAGTGACGAACACGTCCTCCCAGCCGGCTGGCGAGTTCCAGATTCCGCCCCCACGCGTGCTCGTGGATGAGTAATTGAAGCCCCTGTCGATCGAACCATCGTGAAGGTGGACTGCCACCACCCTGCCGTTTTGGATGGGGTTGTCACAGTGGTCGCCCACCCCGATATAGACACGGTCGTGTAGAATCAGCGGCGCTGAATATCCAATCTGCTCGTGAAAATCGTTGAAGCCGGTTCCAGTCACCCGGGCGATAGTTGGAGATTCCCAAAGGAGTGTGCCATTCTCGGCGTCCACCGCAAACAGGTGCCCGTCGCCCAGGTGAGGCGCAGAAGAAAGGTCTGGTGCTCCGAAGATTACGGCCTCCTTGCCTTTTACACGGGCGAACCCCGCCGCCGAGGCAATCCCGTAACTTGAAGGATTGCAATTAAACGTCGAAGTCAGCGCGGTGCCAGTCGGGTATTGCCATAAAACCGCGCCGGTCTTTTCATCCAGCGCATAAAAATACCCGTTGCCGTTCCCGATGTAGACCTTGTCGTCGTGTACGATCGGCGAACTGTAAAACCCCTGCGCCCCGGAAGGCGAAAACGTCCAAGCCACGTTCAGGCTGCCTACCTTCGCCGGATCGGACAGCGCCGACCCCTTCTTTTGGTTTCCGGATCGCTCCTGGTCATGCCGGAATGTCTCCCAGTTTCTATGCGCGCAGCCGCCCGCCGCGCAGGCTGCCGCCAGAACTGCCAGGGCCTTTGCCATCGCCGCGAATTTCACGTTCGCCTCCTTTTCCGGAACCCGGGAAATCCCTTATTGAGGAATAACGATGTGCGCGCGCAAAACCAACGGCATGATTCCTCGGCTTTCTAACGCGCACGAAGTGTCCTGTGGCAAAGTCACCGCTGTGCCCATGCCGAGTTCTTGAGACTTGCCAGCTATGGTTGCACTCCCCTCTCCGGTCACCACTCGGAGTACGGCTGGACCAGGGAGCGACACGTTTTCCACTTTTGTGCCGGGGGCCACGAACACGTCGCGAATCTCAATCTGCGTCCCCGAAGGCCCGGCCGTTTCAAAGACGGTGCGTTCCAGAAGATTCTTTGCAACTTCTTTGTAGGGATTTTGCGACGCTGCTGGAGAAGCATTGGACTCGCCCGAGCCGGCCTCGGCCAACAGCGGGGTGCTCTCGCGTTCCGGCTTGTTCTGACAACCTGCTTGGAAGCACGCTAATGCTAGAAGAATGGTCCCGATGGATTCACGAAGAGTAAGGCTCACTTTCCCTCCTTCGCTCGTTTCGCGCCGGGCTTGAAAGGTGACAGGCTTACGATCCTTTGGCTGGATAGTGTCGTACCGCGGCAAAACGTTTCAACGCCTCGAAGACTCCCCAACGCACCCTCCAGAATTCGCCGGAGGGCGGCAGATAAAAGTGTGGGGAATTTCTGGTAGAGTGATGCGCGTTGGGGGTCCAGAAATCAGAGAGCGGGAGGCCAGGGAGAGCGCAAGAGTACAGAGCAAAAGGCAAGAAGCCTAAGAGTGCCAGGTTGAGAATCGAAACCAGTTCTCCAATCTCTGATCTTCTGATCTCGCGGTCTCCAGCCTGTTTGCCGCCCTCAGCAATATTGCTAGAGGCTATGAATAAAGTAATGGGCCCAGGCTAAACCCTAAGAAATGAATCAGTTAGAAAGTGGACGAGCTGTCACCCCAGTTTGCAGGATGTAATATTTGCAGTCGTCGGTGCGTACTAGACAATGGAAACGCAGAGACCAGGCCGGATGAGCGCGCCGGGAATAACCGAGCCGACGGAGGCGATTACCCGTGCCAGGGCGGGTGACGCGGACGCTTGGGGCGAGCTTTACCGGGAATATGCTCCTGCGATTTTCCGTTTCTGTAGGCGTGCCATGCCGACCCGCGAAGACGCGGAAGACGCCACCATGGAAATTTTCATGAAATTGAAGGGCAAGCTGAGCCAGTACGACACGACGCGGTCGTTTTCCGCCTGGCTGTATAAAGTAGCCGCGAATCACTGCTGGGACATCCTCCGGCGCAGGAAAATCCGCCAGGACAAAGAAACCGATGACGTGGAGAGCGTGCCGCTGGAGCATCCTGAACCGAGCCAACTGGAAAAGCTGATCGAGCAGCGCTCCGGCGAAGAAGTGCGCAAGGCGCTCGAAAAAATGAGCGCGCGCGCCCGCATGGCGCTGGTGATGCGCTACTACTCCGATATGAGTTACGACGAAATTGCCGATGCGCTGGGAGTGCGCCGCGCCTTCGTGGGCGTGGTGTTGCTCCGCGCGCGGCATGAACTGCGGTTGGCGCTGGAAGGCAACGCTGTGCTGGCCGCGGGAGGGACCTCATGAGCGGTAGCGAGGACGCGAATTTGAAACATCTGGACGAGATGACCTGCTTGCTGTACCTCGAGCGGCAACTGGACCGCGCGCGCGGGCTGGAAGTTTCGGCGCACACGCAGGAATGCGAGAGATGCCGCACGCTGTTGCGCGCGCTCGAGCGCGAATCGCGGCTGCTGACACGGGCCATGCTCGAAGACACCGAGCCGCTGCCCTCGCGGCTAGCGCAATTCCAGGAAGCGGCGCGGCGCTCGATGCAATGGATTTGGGGACTGGCTTTTGGACTGGCCGCAACCGGCGTGTACGCGCTTTACACCGGGTACATTCAACCCTGGCAAACGCAATTGGAGCAGGCAGGATTCAGCGGAACCAACTTGCTGGGCCTGCTGATTTTCCAGAGCCCCTTCTGGAAAGGATGGCAACCCATGATCACAGTACTTGAAATTCTGGCGCTTGCGACTCTCGGTGGGCTGGGCGTGATGTTCCTGCGGCGGCGCATCCGCCGCGGATCGGCGCTGGCGCTGGTGCTCGCGGGATTATGCGCGGCCCTGATGCTGCCGGCGCAAGCCTCTGCCACGGAATTCCGCAAAGGCGATCGCGTGCACGTTGCGAAGGATGAAGTGATTCACAGCGACATGTACGTGGCGGGAGGGCAAATCCGCATCGCCGGCACCATCGAAGGCGACCTCGTGGTTGCTGGCGGAGACGTGGAAGTTTCGGGCCATGTGCTGGGCGATCTGCTTTCCGCATCGGGCCAAGTGAGGATGACCGGGCAGGTGGATGGAAGCATTCGCGGGTACGCGGGAAACATCACCGTCAAAGGCAAGGTGGGACGTAACGTGATGACTTGCGGCGGGGACGTCAACATCGACCGGGATGCGACCATCGGCGGAAGCCTCGCTTCTTTTTCCGGGAGGCTGAGCCTTGACGGGCACGTGCAGCACGATGTTCTGGCCATGGGTGGCCAGACGAACATCAGCGGAGTTATCGGCGGCTCCGCGAAAATTAGGTCTGACGAGCTGAATATCGATTCTTCCGCGCAAATCGGTGGACCCGTAAACTTCGAGGGAAACAAGCCGCCGGAAGTCTCGGACCAGGCCAAACTGGCCTCGCCCGTTCACTTCGAGAAGATTACTCACGGTCCAAATTATTCCAACGTTCACTATTACATTTGGCAGCTCATCTGGACTTCCGCGTACATTCTTTTCGGATTGGTTCTGTTTGCTTTGATGCCGGCTTTTTCCTTCCAGGCGGTGCATTCTGCCGAGGAGCACTTTGGCGCGTCCGCGGGCCTGGCGGTGCTTGTTGGATTCGGCTTGCCGATCGCTGCGCTCATCACTTGTATCACTGTCGTCGGCCTTTTCGTCGGGCTGTCAACGCTGGCGTTGTGGTATGGGGCGCTGCATCTCGGGCTCGTGGTCATTGGCGCGCTGCTTGGGCAGTGGCTGATGGGACGAACGACAGAATTGTGGCCGCTGATCGGGCGCATGTGCGTGGGCGTGGTAATTGTCAGGCTGTTCACGATAATCCCGCACGTGGGTTGGGTGTTTAAGTATGGAGCGGCGCTGTGGGGCCTAGGCGCTATTTCGCTTGTGGTTTTCCGGCGCTTCCAGCCCGCGGTAGCCGCGGGGGCGCCGTCGGCGCCTAACGTGCAGCCCCTCCCGCCGAACACCACTATCGGCGGGCCCTTGCCAGCGTGAGAAAAGTTTTCAGTTCTTGGTTTTAAGTTCTTAGTTTAAGTTTTTAGTTCTAGGTTGGCGTCGCTAGAAAATTTGAGAACATAACGAGCGGGCTCTCCGAACAACACGGAGAGCCCGGTGCCTTCTGCGGAGGCGGAGAAAGCCGGATTGCGAGCGAACTCTAGTGTTGACGGATCTTAGCGGCCATAAACGGAAGCGGCGCGCTGTGAGTCGCGTTGTCCAGATAGAGAACGCGCAGTGCGACGGGCAGGTTTGAGCTCGGGCTAGTTCCAAACGGAAAGCCGTCGATATTGGTCACACCGTCAGCCCCAAGAGTGCCGGTGAAAATCTGCGTGGGAAAAGGCGACGAAGGAGTTATGAGGAAGTAGCTCGGAACTGTGTTTACGTTAATTTGGCCGGGTTGCGTAGCACCAGTAAGGGACGCAATCAGGCGTGACCAACGCAACGTGACTGTATCGGCGGTCGCCGAAGCGATGGTCGTGCTGTTGCCGGCGGTAAAGGCCGTAACGTGCACCGTGAGGGCTTGTCCAGCATGAATGGCGCTGGTGTCTGTAAATCCTTGAAAAAGTCCTTTGCTGCCAGCGGGTACGAGCAGCCCCTTCGTGTCGACGAAGAAGGGCTGCGCCGAAGGAATATTCACGGTGAGGAGGGCTCCGGTATTCAGGCCGCCGATGAGCGAGTTGCTTGCGGCTTGAATCTTGTCCGTCACAGCAATCGTGAACTGTGTCGTGGTGTTTGTGGCAAAAACCGTGCCTTCTACCAAATCTTGCTGCGTTGAGACGAGTGGTTCGATTTCGCGGAGCGAGAAAGTGCCGTCGGAATTGAGGACTGCATCCATGCTGGCTATCTGCTTGGCGGAAACGCACGAGGATAGCGTCGAGGTTCCCGTAGGGCAGAGTGTTCCGGAAGGATCAGGATCATAATTCGTCGTGCCGGATACGGCAGTGGCGGTAAAGGTTCCACGCGTGGGCGAAGTCAGGGTTACGGCGCTGCCGCTTCCGTTCAGGCTGACGAGGCCGGTGAAGTCCTCGATGAGATCGAGCTGATTGTTGCCCAGGTTGGCGTTGGAGCGCGGCAGAGTGAAAGCGCTGAGAACCGGCGAAGAAGGATTGAAGTTTATGGACAAGGCTCCGGAGGAAAGAGAAATTGCGTTGTTCAAGTTGAAGTCAATGCCAACGCCCTGCTGTCCCGAAGAAGTCACATTGATAGTAAAAGAACCGATAGTAGGAGTGCCGGAAGCAGAAAAAGAAAACACACAAACGGAGGCGCTGGCGCAACTCGCGGAGCCGGCGGTGATCGCAGAAGGAGTATCGTTCAAGAAGGTGATTACAGGATTCGAAAACGCCACCTTCACGGTATAGCTTCCTGAAGGCACGCTGGAAAGCGTGCCGAGGAAAGCGGTATCGGATTGCAGCCGCATCAAGTCCACGACCGGAGTGGCGGGCGTAAGAGTCTGCGCAGTTCCGCTAGTGGGAGTAAGCACCACGCTGGTGACGGAGACTTTGAAAGACAAAATCGATGGATTTGCAGGCAATGTGTCGGCCACCAAAGTAAAGCTGACCGTGCCGTTGCCTCCGCCCCCGCCGCCTCCACCCCCGCCGCCTCCGTTAGGGCGGTGAAGGGTGCAAGAAGAAGCAGCGAGAACAGAAACGAGGACCAGAAAGAACAAGACTTTGTTGCGAAGCATCCAGCACCCCACGGTCAGGTTGGCTTGCGTTTTGCCCGTTGCTGAGAAGGAAAACGCAGGGAATCCCCTCGTTGAATTTAACGCGGCGCGAGAAGAGAGAGCATACCAAAAATCAAGGAAATGCCCGAAGGCTAACGTCCTCGAACGTAGGCCATCGAAAGCGGCTCTTGATGACGGAAGGGGCGCGAGCGCAAGAGAAGGGTATGCTATCGTAGCTGCTCCGGCAGCTAGCTTGACCGGGTCAAGGTGACTCCTGGGAAAGAAAAACAGCAACTCGAGCAGGGAAGCGACGGCCGGAAGCGCCGAGCAGGCAGTGAAAACCGCGGAGCGCAGGCACGTGCGGGTCGGGGACGATTCGAGGGAGCGAGACGGAGCGTTGGAAACGTCCAGCCGCGCCGGCGAGAGCGGGGCTGCGGGCGCAAAGGCGTCGATGCCAGAGGTTTTCGGCCCGGGCGGATTTCTCGAAAAATGCATGAAGGGCGGCTTCGACCGCTCGGTGGTGAGCTCGGATTACGAATACCGCGCCGGGCAACTGGAGATGGCGGAGCTGGTGCACGATGCGTTCGAATCGCATCATCACGCGATCGTGGAAGCAGGGACGGGAACGGGAAAAACGCTGGCGTACCTGATCCCCGCAATTTGCAGCGGGCGGCGCGTGGTGATTTCCACGGCGACCAAATCGCTGCAGGAACAGCTCTTCCAGAAAGACATTCCGTTTTTGCAAAAACATTTTGCCCCGAACTTGAAAGTGGCGGTGATGAAGGGGCGGTCGAATTTTCTGTGCATCTCGAAGCTGAACCATGCGCAGGACCAGGCGCTGCTTAAGGGTATCGAGGAATTGGATTATTTCCGGCAGATTAAAGATTGGGCGAAGCTGACGGAAACGGGCGACCGAGCGGAGCTGACTTTTTTGCCGGACGATTCGGAGTTGTGGGGGCGGCTGGACGCGCGGCGGGATACCTGCACGGGGCAAAAATGCCCGTCGTTCAATCCGTGTTTTGTAACGGGCATGCACCAACGGGCGAAGGAAGCCGACCTGATTATCGTGAACCATCATCTGTTCTTCGCGGACCTGGCACTGAAGCAGGACGATTTCGGGAGCATTTTGCCGGAGTACTCGGCGGTGGTGTTTGACGAAGCGCACGAGATGGAAGATGTAGCCAGCGACTATTTTGGGCGGCAGATTTCGAACTTTCGGTTCGAGGAGCTGGCGCGGGACACGGACCAGACCCTGCGGCTGCTGCATCAGGGGACCCCGTCGCTGCTGCGAAAGACGCAGCGCATCCGCGAACGCAGCCGGAGCTTTTTCGAAGTGTTTCCGCCGCGTGAAGGAAGGTTTTCTTTTTCGCGGAACGAACGAGCGGCTTTTTTGGAACAAAACCGCGAAACTTACGACGCGCTGGTTTCTTCCCTGAAAAGCGTGGAAACGGAACTCGGGGCGCTGACCAACCGGCCGGAAGAGCTGACGCGTATGGCACGGCGGAGCTTTGAGCTGCGGCAGGAACTTTCTTTCTTATTTGAATCGAACGAAAAGAATTTTGTGTATTGGTACGAGCGGCGGAACAAGGGCGTGTTCCTGACGGCCACGCCCATCGACGTTAGCCAGATTCTACGAGAAAAGCTTTTCGAACAATTTGACACGGTGATTCTCACATCGGCCACGCTGACTGTGGGCGGGCGTTTCGACTACATTCGCCAGCGGCTGGGCATCGATCACGCGAAGGAGCGGACGCTGCCGCCGGAGTTTGACTATCCAAAGCAAGCGATGCTGTATTTGCCGCGCAAAATGCCGGACGTGCGTGATGCAGGATTCTCGTCCAAAGCAGCGGATGAAATCGTGCAATTGCTGGAACACAGCCAGGGGCGGGCGTTTTGCCTGTTCACCAGCTATACGCAGATGAACGATTTATTCGAACGAGTGCGCTCGCGAGTTTTATTTCCTCTGCTGCTGCAGGGCACGGCGCCGCGTTCGACGCTACTGGAGCGGTTCAAAAACACGGAAGCGGCGGTGCTTTTCGCGACGGCAAGTTTCTGGCAGGGCGTGGACGTACCGGGCGAACAGTTGTCCTGCGTGATTGTGGACCGGCTGCCTTTCGCGGTGCCGAGTGACCCGATTGTGGCGTCGCGCGTTGCGGCTTTGCAAGAGGATGGGCGGAACGCGTTTGCCGAGTTTCAGGTGCCGCAAGCGGTGCTTTCGCTGAAACAGGGGTTCGGGCGGCTGATCCGAACCAAAACCGACCACGGGGTGCTGGCGCTGCTGGATACGCGGATTCAGCGGATGCCCTATGGTAAGATTTTTCTAGAGTCGCTGCCGCGCTACCGGGTAACGCAGGAATTGACGGACGTGGCCCGGTTTCTGGAATCCAGCGCGAAGGGAAGAGCAGCGAATTCGGCAAGTCCCGCCTGAAGCGTCAGAACCAAGAAATCCGGTGACCAGGCGGCGCAACTATTTGGAGCGAAATGTTTCAAGTGAGCGTGGAAGAGACGTTTTCTGCCGGGCATGCTCTGCGCGGCTACAAGGGCAAATGCGAGAACCTGCATGGTCACAATTACCGGGTACGCGTAACCGTAGAGGGGCCGCAGCTCGACTCGATCGGCTTGCTGGTGGATTTCGTGCATGTGAAGCAAATCATTCGCGAGGTGATGGGGCGGCTGGATCATCAGTTTATGAACGATTTGGAGCCCTTCAAGAGCGTGAATCCTTCCGCGGAAAACGTGGCCAAGTATTTTTACGATGAGATTACGAAGCAACTGAAGGGCATGCCGCCGGGTGCCAAAGTCACCGACGTAGTTCTGTGGGAAACAGACATGAGCCGGGCGCAGTACCGGCCTGGAGTGTAGTGGGACAAGGGAGAGCCGGCAAGGGCTGGGCGCCGCCGGTTCTTACGTGGAGATCCTTTCGGCCGCAAAAAGCGGACCCTCAGGTGACATCGTGGCGATGACGCATTATGTTGATGGCAAATAACGAATGAATCGCGCGTTCCTAATCATTCTCGTTCCTGCAATTCTGGTGGCTCTGGGCTACGTTCTGGTGTTCCGTTTGCTGGGGCTCTCTCTCGTTTATTTGCGATTCATCTTAGGAGGCGTGGTTTTCATCGCCGCTGCGTATTGGCTCTGGCCTAGAAAGCCGAGAGGGCAAAAGGCGTAAAGCAAATTCGAGAGCGGTGGACTGCTCCGTCACGATTCGGCTATGGTGATCACCGAAATTTTCAAATCCATCCAAGGCGAGGGCACGCGCGCCGGATTGCCGTGCATTTTCGTGCGGCTGACGGGATGCAATCTGCGCTGCGCGTGGTGCGACACAGCGTATGCGTTTCACGGCGGAAAGAAAATGACAGTGGAAGAAGTTCTGTCTCGTGTGGACGAGCTTGCAGGACGCCAGGCAGGTGCAAAAGCCACCGTGCCGCTGGTGGAATTGACGGGCGGAGAACCTCTTCTGCAAGAAGAGATTTATCCGCTGGCGGAAAGGCTGCTTGAGGCGGGCTACACGGTGATGATCGAGACGAGTGGGGAACGCTTCATCGGGCGGCTGCCGAAGGAAGTCATCAAGATTGTGGATGTGAAGTGCCCGGATTCGGGCGAGCCGGACACGTTCGACATGAAAAACCTTGCGGCACTGAAGGAAAACGACGAATTGAAGTTCGTGCTCTCGACGCGGCGGGATTATGAATTCGCACGCGAATTCACGCGGCAGCACGGACTGGCGGGACGCGTACGAGAGGTTCTGTTTTCCCCGGTGTTTGAAGATCCAGAGAGAAAATGGCAGGGCTTGGAGCCACGCCAATTAGCGGAATGGATTCTGGCGGATGGATTGGCGGTGCGGCTGGGATTGCAGCTGCACAAGTTAATTTGGGATCCGGCGATGAAAGGGGTTTGAAAAACGAAGTAAAGAAGCAAAGACGTAAGGAAGTAAGGAAAAACACTCCGAAATGAGTGACGCGAGAAAAGCGGTGGTGCTGCTGAGCGGGGGAATGGACTCCTGCGTCAGCACGGCCATTGCGCGCGACCGACATGGCGCGCGGAACATTGCGCTGCTGCATGCGGGCTACGGACAGAGGACGCAGCGGCGCGAACGGCGGGCTTTCGAAGAAATCGCGGATTTCTACGGCGTGCACGAACGGCTGGTGGTGCAACTTGACCATTTCCGCGCGATTGGCGGGTCCGCGCTGACCGATGAAAGGATTGCCGTGCCGGAAAACGAGTTAGGAGCCCCCGGCCCGCATGGCAGCGCGATTCCGGTAACCTACGTGCCATTTCGCAACGCACATTTTCTTTCCGTGGCGGTGAGTTGGGCGGAAGCGATCGGCGCGGGCGCGATTTACATTGGAGCAGTAGCGGAAGACAGCTCGGGTTACCCGGACTGCCGGCCGGAATATTACAAAGTGTTTCAGGAACTGATACGCGTGGGGACGCGGCCGGAAACGCAGATTGAAATGGTGATGCCGGTAATCACGTTGAAGAAAAGCGAAATCATCCGGCGCGGCCTGGAGCTTGGCGCGCCATTGCATCTCACGTGGTCCTGCTATCAAGACGAAGAGATGGCTTGCGGGGCTTGCGACAGTTGCCTGTTGCGCTTGCGGGCGTTTGCTGAAGCAGGCGCCAGCGATCCGATTCAGTACAGGAGAGTGGTTTCGGCAGGGCGCTGAGCCGACGGGAAGAAATCGCGCAGGAAGCAGGCACGCCCGCCTAGGGCAGGCTTGGAATCCGGCAGGGACAAGAGCGATAATGGGGCGAAAAGGGTCCGGAGGTTCAGGATCAGCTCCCTCGACGAAAAGGAGAATGGAGCATGAAGATTTTCAACAAGCCGGTTGTGCTGACTGCGATTCTCGTGGCCGCGCTCGCATTGGCATCCGCACCACGCGCGGCGGCCCAGACGGGAACGATCAGCGGGCAGATTCTGGACATCAACGCGAAGCCGTGGGTGGGCTTGACCATCCAGGCGACGAGCGACCAGGGCGCGAAATCGACAGCCAAGACCGACAACGACGGCAAATACAGCATCGCCAGCCTGCGCCCGGGCGTCTATTTGGTGATCATCGCCGCTTTCCCTCCGCCCAATGACAAACAGCAACCATACGACCTGGCCAAAGTCAAAGTCGAGAGCGGCGGGGAAGCTAAAGCGGACGCGAATTTCAAGGAAATCCTGGCAAAACAGCCCGCAGCCGCGGAGCAGGTCAAGAAGAACGAAGAGGCGAAAGCCAAGTTTGAAGGCCTGAAGGCGCACTTTAGCGCCGGGAATGCCATCCTCGAACAGGAAAAGGCGGCAAAGGCGGAATTACAAAACGCCAAGGCGGACCAGCGCGATGCCGCCAAGCAAAAGCTGATGGATCTTTCCGATCAGGCAGCGAGGGAATACAAAGCAGCGCAAGAGTCGGCCGGCGAGAAAGATCCCAACGTGCACCTGCTCTGGGCCAAGCTTGGGGAGGCTTACGACACCGCGGGACGCAACGACGAGGCCGCGCAAGCGTATCAGCAGGCGATCACCGCCAAGCCGGATGTGCCGGGTTATTATAACAACCTGGGGAACGTGCTGGCCCGCGCTGGGAAGATCGACGAAGCGAAGGCGGCGTACACCAAGAGCGCGGAACTCGATCCGGCGAATGCCGCCACGGCCTGGAGAAACTTCGGCATCAGCCTCTACAACGCGAACCGGCTAGGTGACGCGGTAGAACCTTTGCAGAAGTCCGCGGAACTGGATCCCAAGAATCCGCAAACGTGGTATTTGCTTGGCGCCTCGCTCGTTTACAAAATGACGATCAAGAAAGTGGGAGATAAGCAGGTGCCGGAGTTTGCGCCGGGAACGATCGAGGCTTATCAGAAAGCCATCGAGCTGGACCCGAACGGCACGTACGGCCAACAAGCCAAAGCCGGACTCGAACAGTTGCAGCAGATGGCGCCGGGAATCGACCTCAAGGTCAACGTGAAGAAGAAAAAGTCCTAACGAGCGGTTTCCTCCACTTCAGGCCGGTTCCCGTAAATCGGGGCCAGCCTTTGGCTTTGCGGATTAGTAAGAACGCCGAGGGCGGCAAAGGTCATCGGTTGCCGCTGTCCATAGCGAAGCAGGGCAATCCCCGGTAGAATACTTTCGAACCAGGAACTGAGGTTGAGCCGCAAACGGCGCGGCCAGAGTGAAGAGGAGTTGTGCGGATGGTGACATTCAGCGATCGGGCGGCGGCGCCGGCGCACGTGCTCGTGCGGCTTCTGGATCAGGAATCCGTCTTGCTAAATCTAGAATCGGAACAATACTTCGGCCTGGATGAAACCGGCACGCGCATGTGGCAGGTGGTGACGGCTTCGCCGAACATTGACGCGGCGTACCAGGAACTCCTCGCGGAATACGACGTCCAGCCAGAAATGCTTCGCGAGAACCTGAACGAATTGCTGGGCCACCTCGTGGAACACGGGTTGCTGCAAGTTTTCCCCGCTGATGCTCAGAAGCCTGCGGCGGTTTAGCGCGCTGGAGCGGCCGGCGCAAACGCTGTTTCTGCGCGCGCTGGTGATGCTTCCGGTGGTGGGGCTGAGTTTGAAGTTTCGCGGGTTCGAAGCGACGCGGTCCACGCTCCGGAAAAGGCTCTCACCCGCAATGCTGCAGGCAGATCCCGATTTCCTAAACAGGCAAGTTTCTTTGACCGCGCACATGGTGAACGCCGCGGACCGGCATGGGCTGGTTCATCCTTCCTGTCTGGTTAAATCTCTTGCGTTGTGGTGGCTGCTTGGGCGGCGGGGAATCCCCTCGCAACTGCGCGTCGGAGTCCGCAAAGAAGGTGGAAACTTCGAAGCGCATGCGTGGGTCGAGCGCGAAGGAATTGCCGTGAATGAACCGGAAGAGCGCCATCACCACTATGCTGCTTTCGACGCGGCGCTGGCGTCGCTGCCTGAGGAAGAACGTTGAGCAGGCCCGCAATACTTTGGATCCTGTGCGGGTGTCTTTCAAGAGAATCCCAGAAAAGTAAAAAGCCCCGCTTCGCGAGTCACGCATCCCGAAACGAGGCCTTTTTCCGCTTGCTGGTAACTACCGATTGAAAGCCTAGATGTTTGTGCGATGCGAGATGAAGCGCTTCGTGCGAGAAGCCGGGGCCGGCAACTCGACGGTGAGCGAAACTTCGCTCTTGTTGCGCAAGACGCCTAGCTTCACGGACTGATCTTTGTTCTTGTCCTTCGCTTCGCGCTTCGCCGCAAGCTTCTCGCGCAAGTCGCCGACCGTGCGAACGCGTTCACCGTTAACCGAAGTGATGACGTCGCCGGCTTTGAGTCCGCCCTTTTCGGCGGCGGAACCAGGATCTACATCGCGAACTAGAATGCCTTCGCCATCGGGAGCGCCGAAGAAGCTGCCAAGCTGGCCGTTGAGGTCTTCGGCATCAATACCAAGCCGCGGCTGGCCCCCCATCATGAACCGGCTGCCGTCCCATTCCATCGAAGGAGCCATCGGAATTTCGGGCATGCTGAAGGCAAAGCTTCCGGGAGCGCCGGGTGCCGGAGTAAACATCTTGAAGGATTGGCGGCGCTCTTCGGCTTTGCCGAGAGTGACGCTGATGGTCTGAGCACGCCTATCACGCCACACAGTGATTTGGGCGGCGCGGCCGGCGGGGATTTCGCGAATCATGCGGCGGAATTGGGCTGCGCCTTCGACGCGTTGGCCGTTGATTTCCGTCACAACGTCATTTTCTTTGAGGCCTGCTTTCGCAGCGGGACTGTCGGGAACGATGGAGCTGAGAACCACGCCCCGTTCGGCGGGAAGCTTCAATTCCTTGGCCTTGTCGCTGGTGACTTCATGAAGTTCTACGCCGAGCCAGCTCGAGCCGTCCTCGTCCAGAAGAACACTGACGCCGTCGTCATCCGCAAGACCGGGAAGCGCTTGGAGTTGCTCGATCACCCCGTGATTCTGAGCGAGGGCTATCTCCGAGGCAAGATTCGCGCGCAATTCCGCGAGCTTGCCGAGTTCTTCCTGACGCCCTTGAAGCTTTGCCTGCAACTCCTCCGGTCGCTCCGCCAGCCGAGCCGTGACGGATTCATCCGGACACGGCGTTTGCGAATTGGCAGGAGGAGCGGGCAGAGCGATCAGCGCGAGGCTGAGTGCCGCGACCCCTCCGGTGATTAAGAGATTGTGCTTGTTCATTTTCGTCCCATCCTCCTGACCACTTAGACGCAGCAGCGGGGAAATCGTCAAACGCTGGAACGCAGAACAATCAGGCGGATGCCCCCGTTCACCGTGCGCAGGTGAATCGGCACGCCGCCGCGGCCCAGCTTGCCGCGCATCTCCCGTGGACGGTCGGTGCTCTCCATGGTCATGGGAAGCTCGGAATAAAAGTTGCCGTTGAGGCAGCGGGCCTCGACATCCGCCTCCAGATTGGAAGGTACCGCGAGAACCAGCGACCCATTGGTGGTTTCTGCGGTGGCTCCCGCCTTGTCGGGCGGATGCGCCAACTCTACGCGCACGTTTCCATTCGTGGTGTGAGCGCGGACGTTTCCTCCGGCTTCGAACACCTCGATGTCTCCGTTCACGGTATGCAAGTCTTCCACGTTATCCAAGCCGGAGATGCGAAGTGTGCCGTTGACGGTGCCAATGTGCTCAACGTGAACGCGATGCGGAACATGAATCGTATATTCCACGGCGACTTCCACGCCTTCGTTTTGGGGGTAGCGTGTGGTGACAGCGACGGCATCGGGGCGCGCGTTGACTTCAATCGAAACGCGCTCGAGATCGCTTTCCTGCTGCTTGGCCGTTTTCACGGCATGAATTTCCACTTCGTTGCGGTCCCACCCTTGAACGTCAACGGGGCCGTTGACGTTTTGCAGCTCAAACGTGCCGCAGGGTTGCAAGGGAACCGTTTGATTGAAGTCCTTGCTGATGCCGTAGCTGGGAACGACCCCAAAAACGGCTACGAGAAGAGAGCAAAAACAAAAAACCGTCGCGCGGAAACCGTGACGTAACATAACGTTCTACCCCCTTGAACTGCAATTTGCAGAACCGAGTCTTTTCCAGGGCCCAGGACCGAACAAAATCAATCGCCGGGAGAAGAGCGCTCACGGCAACTGAAAGTCGAACTTGACCGTCGAAATCACCTCACATTGCTTCCCTTTGACCCAAGCCGGCCTGGCGCGCCAGCGCTTGACGGCGTCAATCGCAGCGTCGGCCAAGACCGGTTCGCCCTCCAGAACTTTTTGCACTTCGACGCGGCCGTCCTTCATCAATTTGACTTGTAGTGTCACCAATCCGTGGATTCCAGCGCGCTGCGCGAGCGGCGGATACGATGGTGTGAGAGGATGCGAGAATCGCTTCAAGAAAGTATCGGGATCTTCGCTGATGCTGCCACGAAACCTGCGCTCCAGATCATTGAGCCAGTCTTCAATCCAATCGCCAGTGTTTTTTTGAGGCTGTTCGGACTTCACATCGTTGGGTGGCGGATTTGCGATGTCAGACCCTGCCCCCATAAAAGTGAATGAAACAGGAGGAAACCCAACCTCCACAAACCGTTTGTTGAGGCGATCTTCCTGCTCGCGCATCAGCGAGTCTCGAAGCGCGAGCTGGGAATCCATAAATTGGAGCCGGATTTTGCCACCGGTGGTTCGCAGCCTCAGCAGGGCGCCGCCCCCATTCAGAACGCCCACGGCTCGGACCTGACCAATTCCATTGATGGGACCCTGCATTACCAGGTGCAGAGCAGAATCGGCTTCGATGTGCTGGCCGGTGCCGTTGGCGACGAGCGCGTCAATATTTGCCGCGAGATTCCGGGGAAGATACACAATAAGGTCGCCAGTGCCGGACGCCAGTTGCGAAGGAGCTTCCAAGCGCACCATGCCTCTCTCAGCGGGCACGCTTGGATTGATCCACGCGGTGATGCTGCCGCCGGAAGTAGCCGCTTGAACGGCGCCCGAGGCCCCGGTCACGCAGATACTGCCGCCGTTGGATTCCACTTCCATGGGCCCGGAGACGTAGATTACGTGGATGCCTCCGCCGCCGGTCTGCGCCCGGACGGAGCCCCGCACTTCACCGAAATCGATCTGGCCGCCGCCGGTGTGGACGCTCACGAAGCTGGCGGTTCGTCCAACCGTGATGTTTCCGCCGACCGTTTCCAAATCGGCGCGGCCGCCAATCTGCCGCGCGCGAATGTGTCCGCCGCCGCTGTGCAGCGAAGCGTCCCGAGTAATATCGCCGACGTTGATGTGGCCGCCGGCAGTAAACGCCGACAAGTCTCCGGTGACCCCCATCACCTTGATGTGCCCGCCTTCGGTTTCCAGTTTGGCGACGGGACGGCCGCGGGAGATTTCGCGAACTCCGGTTCCTCCAATGCTCCCCGTAATGATGTTTCCGCCTTGGGTCTTTAGAAAAGCGGTGCCGCCAATATCTCCGGTGGTGATATCGCCGGCGTCGGTGTTGATTTCCACGTTGTAATTGCGCGGAACAGCGATTTCGAATTGCACCCAGAACTGCGCATCCGTGTGATGTGCGCCTTGAGGGAAGAGCAAGCCGGCGATTTCCACGCCGGTGGAAGAAGTGCCGTATTTCAGAGAGTAATTATTCAGCAATTGGTTCGCGGCGGCTCCGTGCGCGTCGGTTTCCACGTGCACCGTATACCGCACCACAGGAGCAGCGCCCGGCTCGACTTGCATGACGTTGACCGAGCCGAGGTCGGTGGTCAACCGCAGGGTTAATCCTTCTCTGGTTGGCAGCACGCCGCTGCGAATAATAGAAGTACGGGGCGCACCCGGTTCTCCCGGCTTTTCCGCCAGAGGGGCAGGTTCTTTGGGATCCGAGGCAAAGGCGGCGGGAGAAAATTGTGCGACAGAAAAAATGGCGGCTAGCGTCCAAAGCGACGCGGAGCGGCACGCCCGCAAAGAAGACTTTCGATCAAAACTCGAGTTCATCATGAAAATAAAATTCTCGGCCCGGTGGATTACGGCTCTCGTTTACTGCACTTCACGCGGCCCGATTTGCCGCAGAGCGGCGGCGCTGCGCAGCCGTACGTAGCGGTTTGGGTCGCGGCGCTGCAAGTCTTGGAGCACCTTGACGACTTGCTCAAACGAAGCATCTTCGCCGCCCGCCGCGCGGGGAGCAGCCACCACGGCCGGCGCTTCCGGCGTAACTGGAGCCGCGTCGCCATCCAGCGCCTCGTTCTGCAGCGACCCCACCAGCAAATTCACAGCTTCCACGCGGACGCCGGGATTGGTGTCATGTTCCAGCGTGTCCAGAACCGCCCGACGAACGTCGTCTTCTCCTGCTGCGTCACGCAAGGCCTCTAGAGCCTTCATACGCACGGCGGGATTCTGATCCTTGCGCGCAGCGTTGAGCAGAGCGCCGCGTACTTGCAGGTCACGCACCGCAGCCTTGAGCGCGTCGAGGCAGTCCAGCCGCATTCCGGCATCGTAACGCTCGCTGTTTTGGACGACCTGCGTAAGAATCTGGCGCATCCGGGAGTCGTCCGCGTTACCTGTGAGCACCATCGGTTGTTCGGCGCTGACCTGCACTTGAACAGTGGGAGAATCCGAACCAGAAGACGGTGAAAAGCTCACGCCACTCACCACCATATTGGAGAGTTGTTCAGGAGTGAGCGGCTGTGGGGCGCGAACGTTTACTGCTTGCCCGGTATTGCTTGAATTTCGTTGCAGCCAGGGAACAAGCTGCGCCCCGGCCAGAATTCCGAAGAGCACCAGCATGGCTCCGCTCCAAGCCGGCCGCAGCGCCATCCAGCGGCGCAGCCAGCCGAAAGGCCGCCAATGTTCCTCAAGCGGAGGCGCGGAAAGGTCGTCCAGAGCTTCTTCCAATTCACTGCGGCATTGCGAAAGGAGGATTCCGGAAGCATCGAATTCGTCGGCGGATTGCGGGGCAGCGACCAAAGCCGAATGAAATTCTTTTTCATCGGCAAGTTGCTCGGAGCAGGCTTTGCAACCAGGGAGATGTGCTTCGATTAACGCGCGTTCGTCATTACCAACTTCCTCGCAAACGTAAAAGCCCAGCAGTGGTGCAACGTCTTTGCAGGTCATCTTTGCAAAGGAATTCTTCTCGAAGGGGCTCATCGCAAGCCTCCCAACTCGTTGCGGAGTTTGCGCGTGGCGCGGAACAACGAATTTTTCACAGTTTCCTCGGTAGTGCCGAGCGCATCGCCGATGGCGCGGAGTTTCAGGCCCTGATAGTGCTTCATTTCAAAAACTACGCGTTCACGAGGCGACAGGCGTTCCATAGCGCGCGCGATTCGTGCTTTGATTTCCTGGCCCATCATGGAGCGTTCCGGATCCAGCGTGGGCCGGTGCTCGCGCTGGCGTTCAAAAAAATCGGTAATGCCCTCTTCGTGGCGTCCGGCGACGAGTTCCGGCGCTTGATCCTCAGGGCGCGCTTGGCGACGGCGGAGGTGGTCCAGACAGACGTTGGTCACGATGCGGTAGAGCCAAGTGTAGAAGCTGCACTCGAAGCGGAAGCGATGCAGATTGCGGTAAACCTTGAGGAAAGCTTCCTGATAAACGTCGCGAGCATCCTCCGGGCGTTTCATCAGGTTCAGGGCTAGGCGAAGGACGTCGCGGTCGAAACGGCGAACCAATTCCTCAAAAGCGGCCCGGTTGCCAGCTTGCGCTTCCGCCACCAGAGCTCGCTCGTCGAGATTGGGCAAAGAGGTCACCGAGGCTAGGGCGGCGTTCGCGCTGCCCGAGCAACCGTTATCATCGGCCAAGGCTAAAGCCCATCTGGGGAGCTGCATGATTCGCTTTCTCTTCGCGCGTGGCCAACTTAGTGGTTGCAGAACAACAGGTTAGAGCATAATTCTGCATTCCGTTCGAGGCTGGCTACCGCGGTATCATCCAAATTGGACGCACGGATATCCGAAGCGTGAGCGTAGCTCCCTAAGGTAACGACGTCAATCCTGTGGATTTTGTTTCTAAAAAGGCACCGAAAAAGGCACTTGTTTCGGTTCAGGGCGCGGTTGAGTAATCGATGAACTCGGCATGAGGTCTCGCGCTCAGGCAAATCCCCCCGGGCTTGCGTTGTTAGCGGCTACATTCATCGAGCTAAAACGCCAAGCCACCAGCAGCCAAGCAAACAGCAGGGCCAGCATGAGTAAAACAGCATAGCCATTGCTGCGGTAGAAGGCGTCCGGCTGCGCCAGCATCTCCGCGGCTCCGGTGACAAGCGACGTGCCGGCAACTACCAAGAAACATCCCAGCAGATTGAACCGCATCAGGTAGCGCACACCGAAAACAAGAACGCCAAGCAGGATCAGCCGGGCGAGGAATTGTTTCGCGAAATCCGCAGGCGTGCCCCAGCTTCCACCGACAACAGCCAGCGCGCTAAAGAAGAACAACAAGGTGCGGAGGAACGTCTGCCGAACCTTCGCCGCCACGAAAGAGGCGATGAGAACAACATAGGCCATCATCCTAAGGCCATCGAGCACAGTCCCCCCCAGGAGGGAAACTGCCGGAAGAACCGCGTCGAGACTCTGTCCGAAGGACACATCGAGAGAGCGATGCACAGTCTGCCAGTGGGCCGAGGCCACATCGAGAAGTCGCTCCAACCCCAGCAGGCCCGCAGTTCCGCCCAGACCAATCCAAAAAGCATCGCGGTAGTATTCTCTGGGCATGCGTACCCAACCAGGGAGGCGCTCTTCTCCGAAAGCGAGCTTTGCGTAATACCAGGCAATACCAAATACGAGCACCAGGAAACCAAAAGCGAACGGACCTCCCAATAATCCCCTAATCCCGAGGATCCCGAGCCACGTCTTAAACGGGATCGCCGTGTTGTAGGAGTTTAACCAGTTGGAGATCTCTTCGCCGAAGAAGAAGAACACATAAAAGGAAATGAAGCCCCAAACAGCCCAGAGTGAAAGTCGCTTCCAGGGCACCGCCCGTGCCTCTTTCGAACGCAAATTCTTGAGAAAAACGATGAGGGCAGTGAGGCCCAAGCCTCCGAGAAAAAGAAGGAAGATGCCAACTCTCAGAACCTCACGCGGAAGTGTCGTTTCTTCCTGTTTGCGACGCCAGTCGTCGGGAATTTTAATGAACTTGCTGAAACCTTCGCTGGCCGGCTCGTTGTCATCGGCTGAGCCAGATCGCCTAAAGTAGGACCGTCGATAGTCCGTGACTTCGTCGCCGAGCAGCGCAACTCGGACGCGCGCGTACGCGTGTCCTCTTGAACCAACCGCCGCGGAAGTGTTCGAATCAAGCGGAGTGTTTTGTTGCCAGGTCAGCAAATGATCGACGCGGTGAGGGCGAGTTTCAGAATCATTTTCCACGAGCGTCCATTGGCTTAAGTCCAGCTTTTTTTCTTCGTGCAAATACTTTTCCGCACGCGCCTGGGCTTCTTCCCTCTTCAGAGACGCGCCCACTGCGTCTTCAGCGATCTTGTGTTGCAGTGCAAACAGGGAGCCATCCGGCTTGAGTTTGACTGCATATTCCTCGGTCTGGCTATCTTTGAAATAGCGCGCCTGCCAGAGCGCGCCCGGCACTTGCTGGTCGTAAATCTCGTTGACGCGAGCGACTCCTACACGCTGGCGAAGAAACTCGTTCGTGACCGGGTCCACGATGTCTGCGAAGATGACCGCGCACTTGTAGGAATGGGGGTCAATGCCTCGGCCGCGCAGGACTTCGTCTGTTTTAGCCCGCGCGGTCCTTGCGTTCACGGATAGTTTCAAATAATCCCCGATCGCTTCCGACTTCAGCCGCCAGATGATGAGAGTGCCAGCGAGCAGGCACACGGCAAGAAGAGCAATCATGCCAGGGGCAAGCGCATCGTAGCGCCGCGTTGCGGTTGTGGAAGTCACCGGCGGCTGAGCTACAGCGAGGTCCAAGTTCGGAGGCGGGGTTGCGCAATTCCGAAGATCCTCATCGGCTTCGAATCCGCCACGAGTGAGGTACGAAATGGCAGCAAAAAGAAGAGGGGCAAAGGCGGCGGCGGCTACGACCACGCCGGATACCCTGAAATAAAGACTGTTCGAACGCAGAAGGAACAACCCGACGAGCGATGCGTCCACTGTGTAGTGCCAGATCAAGGTAGCGAGAATTCCCCAACGCAACATAACGAGTCCGGCGACAATGCCGACTAGACCAATTTCGATCCCCCGGATGTACGCAGGTTCCTGCGGGTAGTTAGAGTGGAGAAAACTCCAGAGAAACGCGGGAACAACCACCGCAAGCCAGCGCGACTTAGAAAATTTGGCGAAAAAAGGAATGGCAAAGAGGCGGAAGGTAAATTCCTCGTTGGTCGAGGCCAGCAGGCCGATCGCAGCACCTGAAATCCACGGGAAAAGTGTGTTGACGGACTCCTGATAACTGACTTCTTGAGGTGCCCAAGCGCCCAGCCAATTTGCTATCACATAGAATCCCACAACGTAGCCGATATGTGCGGCCGCGAGTGATAGACCGACCACCGCCGCAGAGAAAAACTCCTTTGAACGCAATCCGCGCAAAGTGAAGGTCTTCGAGAGCCGCAATCTTTCCGGCCAGGAAGAGCGGTAAAGCGGTTCGGCACCCGGAAGCACGATGGTGATGGTCAGGGCAGATAGAACCGCAAACAGGAGCGCGCCGCCGACCTTTCCGGCGAGGAAAGTGCTGTAGGAAACCTTAGTGTCGTAGCTCGCGCTCCACAAGGGCCAGTCATTCAGGTTCTGCAAGAACACCAGCCCGGCCACTAGCAAACCCAGCAGAATGGCTCCGCGCCAACGCGTTTGTCCTTGCATCCAGAGCTTGATTCCAAACCATACCGCCACCGCAAGCAACGCGATGTAGAGAACGGTAAACGCCAGCGTCAACGTGTCGTTAGTGGAGCGCAGCCGTTGATAGCTGCGCTGCCAGGCTTCGGGAACTTTCAGGAATTCTTCGCTACCGCCAACGCGGTCACCTTGCACGGTAACTTGCAGGCGGTACGGCGCATCTTTTGCGCGGAAGCCGTGCTTTTCCCAGGTGAATGTCCAGTCTGTCCGGTTCGGCTTCTTTTTGGAATTGGCCTCTTCCGGAAGCGCATCCCACCCGCGGAGATCCATACCCAGTTTTGCGCTTAAGAAATCTTGCGAGGCGGATTGCGCGACGCTTCGTTCGAGCGACGCTCCGGCACGAGCTTCTTCGACTTTGTGGTCGTAACCAACAATCTGCCCCGAGGGGCTGACCCGCACCTCGAACTCTTCTTCCTGTAGAGGCTTGAAAAAGCGGACTTCCCAATACCAGATGTTCAATTCCGACGACATCAGGCGGTTGGCTTCACTCAAACCGAGCTGGCGTTCCAGGTAGACTTTGGCGTCCTCATCTACATCAAAAATAATGGAAGACTTGTATCCCGTGAGGTTTTCACCGAGGCCCGTGACGAACTTCTGAGCGCGCGAGAGAGCTTCTTCCCGCGAAACCTGAAAATTGACCGAAGCTTCCGGAAACGCCTGGAAAAAGTATTTGTGCGCGATGAGCAGCCCGATGATCCCTGCTGCCACCCACAAAAGTAGCGCGCGTTTCTCCGAACCCGTAAGACGGTCAGTAGCCAATCTGGCCTTCCTTGTTGGTGATGAGACGCACCCTTGCTAGACACAGAATCTTCACTTTATAGATACGCAAGGCCGTGACGCAAGTATCGCAGACTTATGCACCAGCGTGCTCGTTGCAACAAATGAGGAGAAACAGGGGAAGACGTCGTTTGTGTGCCGGTAGCGGAGGTTCCAAAATACGCCGGTGAGCCCTACCTCTGCCAAAAGCCCCTCAGTTTCTTCAAGGGCGTGCCGTCTCCATTCCTGTTTGAGCTTTTCCTTGTACCAACCATGGGCAAGCCGCCATCCCTGCTCCGGAGTGAGTTTCCCACCGCGCTCTAGACCGTTTCCACGGGATGTTTCAGCGCCTTGCGGCGAAACATACGCCGTCACGCAATCTAATGCAAGGTTCAAAGAACCAATCGTTTGCAGCAGGAATGATATAAACATGTCATGGCGATGAGCCTTAGTACCGAAGTGCGCATGATCAAGGGCGTCGGGCCGCAGCGCTCTGAACTGCTCGCCGAGCGCGGCATCTATACGCTCGAAGATCTGCTTGGCTACTTGCCTTTTCGCTACGAAGACCGCATTCACTTTTCGAAGGTAAAGGACATTCAACCGAACAGTACTTACACGATTCGCGCGCGCGTGATGAGCGGGCAAGCCATTCGAAACATGCGCTTCCGCCGCGATGCCATCTACCACTTGCTGGTGCAGGATGAGGCCGGCGGTCTGTTGCCTTGCAAGTTTTTTCATGGGGGCTACCTCGAAGGTCGCTTGAAACCAGGGCAGCTATTGATTCTTCACGGCAAAGTGGAAATCGATCGATTGCGTCCCGCGCGGCTGGAAATGATCAATCCACAGATCGAGCTGCTGAACAGCGATGAAACGGATTCCACGGAAGTTGGGCGCATCGTGCCGATTTATGAGGCCATCGGTACGTTCAGCGGCAAGCAGATTCGGCGGGCCTTGTACACGGCCGTGCAACTTGTCGATTCGCGCATGGCGGATGTTTTGCCTGACAGCTTGCGCGCAAGGCTTAAGTTCCCGTCTCGCGGCGAGGCCATCGTACACACGCATTTCCCTGAGCCAAGCGAGTCCCTCGATGCGCTGAATACGTTTCGCTCACCTGCCCAGGAGCGTCTCATTTTCGAAGAGTTTTTTTTGTACCAGCTCAGCTTGGGGTTGGACCGCCGCGCCACACGCAAGGAAAATGCCATTGCTTTCCGCGTGCGTGAAGACCGCATTCGCGAAGCGCTGAAGCGCATCCTCCCGTTCAAGCCGACGGAGGCGCAGAAACGCGTCCTTGCGGAAATCGTTGCCGACCTGGAAAAGCCTGCGCCAATGAATCGCCTGTTGCAGGGTGACGTTGGGAGCGGGAAAACCATTATTGCATTGCAAGCCGCGGTCATCGCCATCGAAAACGGCACGCAAGCAGCGCTTATGGCCCCGACGGAAATCCTCGCGGTCCAACACTTTCTTTCTGCGCGGCTCATTCTGGGAAAAGCTGGCTATCGTGTAGAGCTGCTCATCAGCGGACTCAAGTTTGCCGAGAAGCAGGCGGCGCTCGAACGAATCCGCTCGGGAGAGGCGCAACTCGTCATCGGCACCCATGCTTTGATCGAAGAGAATGTCCAATTCGCACGGCTTGGTTTTGTGGCGATTGATGAGCAGCACCGTTTCGGCGTTTTGCAGCGCAAGCGTTTGATGGACAAAGCCGCCTCGCACGGCAACGCGCCACATGCTCTGGTACTTACTGCCACACCGATTCCCCGCACACTCTCACTCACACTTTACGGTGACCTGGACGTTTCCGTACTGGACGAGCTGCCGCCGGGGCGTACGCCTATTATTACCCGCGTCACCAGCGAGCCTCACCTCCCCGGCGTTTGGGAATCTCTCCGCCGCGAAGTGGCTGCAGGGCGCCAGGGTTACATCGTTTATCCGGTGATTGAAGAATCGAAGCTCGAACTAAAGGCTGCGATCGATGAATACAAGCGCCTTTCGAAAGAAGTTTTTCCGAAGCTGAAACTTGGCCTGCTGCACGGACGACTTCCCAGCGAAGAAAAAGATGAAGTCATGCAGCGCTTCCACAAAAATGAAGTGCAGATTCTTGTGACCACAACGGTTGTGGAAGTCGGCGTCGATGTGCCCAACGCGACGGTAATGGTGATTGAGCACTCTGAGCGTTTTGGCCTCGCGCAATTGCACCAGCTTCGCGGACGCATTGGGCGCGGTTCGCAGAAGTCTTATTGCATCCTGGTAGCGCCGTTTCGAATGACCGATGAGGCTCGCGCGCGGCTCGACACCATGGTGCGCACGTTGAATGGTTTTGAAATTGCCGAGGCCGACCTGCTGCTTCGCGGTCCGGGAGAGTTTTTTGGCACGCGGCAGTCCGGCGAGCTGGGTTTTCATATTGCGAATCCACTTCGCGACAAGGAACTGCTCGAATTGGCGCGCAAAGAAGCGTTCGCCTTGGTCGAAGACGAAACGCAGCGGGCGGAGCTCCAGCGCGTTTTGCAGATGCTGCCCGGAGAATGGCAGCGCCGCTATCTTCTGGCGAAGGTGGGCTAGCATGCGCGTCATCGCCGGAACCTATCGTAGCCGCATCCTGAAGAGCCTGAAGCGCCTGGCGCTGCGCCCAACCAGTGACCGGTTGCGCGAAACGCTTTTCAACGTGCTGGGGCCGGGCGTTGCAGGTTCGCGGTTCATCGACCTTTTTGCGGGAACCGGAGCAATTGGCATCGAGGCGCTGAGCCGCGGCGCCTTGGAAGTGGTGTTCGTGGAAAATCACGCGCCCGCAGCCACGTTGATTCGAGGCAATCTGGAGTCGCTCGGCATTCGAAAAGGAGCGACGGTGCTAGCCGCCGATGCGATTCGCGGTTTGGAAATGCTTGCTTCCGGGAAAAAAGACAAACGCGCCCCATACGATTATGTTTTTCTTGATCCCCCGTATGCTGCAGCCAAGGACTACACTCGCGTGCTAGAATCTCTGGGTTCGGGGAACCTTCTCGCGCTCGGCGGCGTAGTGATCGCGGAGCACCGCCGCAGCTTCGAATTGCCGGAAGAAATGGACGCACTGAAGTGCTACCGCGTTCTCCAACAGGGCGATGCGGCTTTAAGTTTCTATCGCATGGGCGCTCCGGCAGCAGGTGAGAGGGAGGCGAAGTCACCGACTTAGTACCAAAGGAGTGAATAGTACCTCCAGTTCGGGAGTCGTGGACGTAAACCACGCAAATTCAGCGGCTCGTGACCGATATCGAATGGTAATGTTCCACGTGGAACAATACTTGAACAGCATAAGCGTGAGACTGAAAAGACAACTCTGCTGAGAAAACCCCCGCCCGCGGAGTTTCATCTATTCTGGGGTGCTTGCCGGTCGTTCCAGGAACGGACACAGGCCAAGCGCCAACATTAAAAACGGAAGGCATATGTCTCCGGGGCAGGCTACCAAAGCAGCTTTTGATCTTCTCGGGCAGGCCGCCGGGCCTGTTGAGGGCCTGCGTCTCCCCATGGAAGCAGGACCGAAACTGGATGTGGCCTGGGGAAGTTTTCATCAAGGAATCGGCAGTAGCCTGGGCGTTCTGTTGCGCAAGTCACCGGTGCCCAGGAAATTTTCAATCGACGGATTCTTCAAATATTGCTGGATTGAGGGGAAGCTGCCGCGCCGGGCGCTGATTGCCGCCGCTTTGTGGCACATCGTCTTTTTCGTGATGCCGTTTCCTCAGTTTCCTGCCAGGGCACGTCATAATCCCGCGTTCGATAACGTGGAGCTTTCCTGGTCGGGGCCGATCAACGATCTGCCTTTGTTGGACATGAAGGCTCCCAAACCAGAGCCGAAGCGGCGCGGCGAGCCGGAAAAGCCCCTGCTACCGGAAGGAGCGGACGCATTCCATCCGCGGCAGCACATCTTCAGCGACCCCGCTCATCCGAATCACCCGCGCCAAACGTTGATTAATTCCGCTGCTCCGCCCCAACCGCCGAAGATTCTTCCGAATCTGGCCAATATCGTGCAGATTCAGGAAATGCCGGGTCCAGCGAGGCCGCGCTTGGTCATCAGCAAGGAGGAGCTTGCCAAGCTGCACCCGAAGCAGCGTCGCGTCGCCACAGTGACGGATGCGCCCCCGCCAGACGTGCCCGTCTTTGAACAGAAGCCGGGAGATGTCGCAATGATGGCCGCCACCAATGGGCCCGCACGACCCAAGCTGGAATTGAATGCAGGAGCGGCGCCGCGCATTGCGCAAAAAGCGCAAGCCGGCGACGCAGGACCGGCTCCGGACGTTGGAGCGACGCAGCTTGCGGGCGCGAACAACAACTCTTCGACATTG
>Ga0307471_100000066_pt1 | contig 46807 bp, 60 predicted proteins | sample atmos_gasesAM3C__2_FD_204566 | JGI IMG/M metagenome (GOLD analysis project Ga0307471, IMG submission 204566) | Hardwood forest soil microbial communities from Morgan-Monroe State Forest, Indiana, United States - atmos_gasesAM3C_515 | ecosystem: Environmental > Terrestrial > Soil > Temperate... | reverse complement strand
TAGGTTCCTCTCTGGACTCTCTTCCTAACCCCCCCTTAATCCCCCCCTCAGAAAAAAATATCCATTCTCGGGTCTACGACCCTCGCTTTGCTCGGTGGTATGAAGGCTATCCAGAAAAAGTTGGGAAGGGAGCAGCTGAGAGATCCTTCTTGAAGGCCCTTAAGTCCGGGGCAACCGAAGAGGCGCTTACCGAGGGGCTGCGGCGTTACGTCACATACAAACCCCATGACCGACCGTGGTGTAATCCCGCGACCTGGCTAAATCAGGAGCGATGGAATGACGAGTACCCGGCACCCAAACCCAACGGCCATAGCCCCAGCTTTGGCCGCATCCGAGACCCGACCGAAATCATGGCCGAGATTACAGCCCGCGACCGGGCAAAGGAGCTAGGACGATGAAACCCCGACTCACCGTGGCTGACCGTTGCCGCACTCTGCGGAAGGAATTGCTGGACGAAGACTACACCCCCATGGAGGTCATCGAGATCCTCGGCACCACGATGGCCGAGGAGCTGAGGGCGGTCGGCGATCCCTCCGAAAAGGTCATCCGCCGGCTGACCGCACTCGCAATCACGGAGGTCTAGCATGACCGAGACCCCAGGCCAGGCCTTCCGCCGTGTCCGCAAGGAACGCTGCGACAAAGTACGCTACCTTGCGGCCTCCGTCTGCCGCTCAACCTCGATGATCAACTACGTCGAACGCGGCATGCGACGCATACCCAGATGGTGGCTCACGTCCCTGCCACCCGAGTATGCAGAGGCTATCGTGCCGATCCTGATCGCCGAGCTCGAGGAGCTGCTGCCGAAAAAGGAGAAGCCCCGGCCAGGGGGACTAACCGGGGCTCCAAGGAGTTCGCGCAATCTTGGGGAGGTTACGCAGGCAAATGATGCCGCGGCGTCGACGCAAAAGTCAACCCGCAGCCCATATGCCGCGCCAGACCCAAGCCCTTGCTCGATCGGCACCCCATGGGGCTGCGGCTTCTACGGCGAATCACCCGAGGAAAGAGCCTTTCGCCGGTACCCGATCACGCACAAACCCTCCACCGAATCAAATTCTACACCGCCAGATCTGGTCAATTGCCTTTAATCCAAGGCAAATGGCGGCTTTCCTGGGGTTATCGCATCCTGTCACAAAAAACTTGTGCTACACATAAAAACCCCTCGCGCACGGATACCGCTACACAGGGTCAACCGCACCACTTAAACGGGAGATCCTACAAAAACGTCTCCAGTTTCCGAAGGTGGGCGCAAAAATTAGCACCCACTCCCCCTCCCCCCGTAGGTTATCCCCGTAAGCTCAGCTTCTAGACAGACGATAAAAGCTCCGGGCGTGTAAAAGAGAAGTAAGAAAGAGTGGCGCACATTTCAGCGCTAACAATCGTTTAGCTCATCGCTAGCGTAGGCTGTGCGAGCAAAGGGGTAGAAGAACATGCTTTCAAGTCGGACTCTGTCTGCGGTGCTTCTTGGCTTGGCGATGGTTGCGAATGCGGCTGGGGGTATCGCTGAGGAGCGGCATTGCTGGCGTGAGGGCTACCGCATTGTCTGCGATCACCACGACAATCAGGAATGGCGGGAGTGGAAGCAGCGCCACAACTGGCGTCGTGAGCACCGCTGGTGCCATGACCATCCGGAGCGGTGCTGAATGAGCTGGCTGACCTGCTGGTATGCCGGCATGTGGTTGCTTTGTCTACCTGCGTACGACTACCGCCAGGCGCAAGCCAACGTGCATGGCGAGCACGCCTGGTACAACCTGCAGCATGATCTGCGGGAGCGGCCTGAGATCTTCCGCATCGAGGGGCATCACGAACGCTACTAGCTGCGACAGCTTGTCGCATCGACTCTTGCTTCTTAGCGCGACATGTTGTGAGCGTTACGAAGATAACGGAGAGAAGAGATGCTATTTGCTAGCGAAGCGCTAAACCAGGCTTTTGGCTTGGGTCTGGGGATCGGGTTTATCGTTGGAATGTGCCTCGGGCTGGGTCTAGGTGCCATCCTGATGTTGGCAATAAAGAGTGAGCAGTGAACGGAGAGAAGAGATGCCACTGTTACAATTTACGTCGCTTCCCGAGTTTTTGGCCGCTGTTGCTGTGTTTATTTCAGCGCTGGCCATATTCCTCGCTGCTTTTGCCGTGTGGGGCTAGCCATGAAACGCTTGCTGCCATTTGTTGTCGGCATGCTGATCGCAGCTTCGGCATATGCCCAATGTCCTGATTGCACAGGCCCGCTGGCGACAGCAATCGGAACAGAGATACCCAGCGATGGCCTGGGGTCTGGTGGCCTGGCGACGCAATTCGTATGGGTCGGCAACTCCATCCATGTGTACATCTACACAGGAGATAATCCTGAGCCATACGGGAGCGCCAGGATCTCGGTCCCTGGCAGCATCAACACCGTGGCTCATCCGCGGCCGCTATGTAGCGTTACAGGGGCGCAAACCGGTCCTGAGTACACCCCGCCAGGATACGGCAACCCTTACTGGCCGATGGTTACATTCCAAACCGGCGAGTACACGCTGAATGATGGGGTTCATCCGACAACGGTAAACGTGACGTGGCTTGCTACCAATTTCCTGCAGCCGCGTACCGCCTATGGCTTCGTCGTCAGCTGCGCACCCCGACCCCTGACATAGGATACAGAGCTTAGCTAGTACGGCCATCGAAAGATGTTGAAGCTACCGATCGTGAGCATTGCCGACGCGAGCGACGGCCTGAACCGGGCAGGAGCGAAGGACGAGCCGCAGCCTATATCCGGGAGCGGCAACTACAAACGAAAGCGGCATTCTCGGGACGTGCCGCGGAAGACAGGTCCCGATCAACCCAGGGAGATCGAAGTGAACAAGTTTCTTGCAACTACGGCTGTAGCGCTTGCTCTAGCTTGCGCTTCTACCCAGGCAAACGCCTCGTATAACATTTGCGCTTTCGAGTCATCCCCAACCGGATGGTTTGCCGCGTGGTATTGCGACAGCAACGGAACCGTACAATCGACTTGTAGCGAGTCCAATAATGCTAATTTCCCGACATACGGGCAGGATCGGGCCGACTATTACGCGGCCTTTATCTCACATCGCAACGCGTACTTTGGCACCAACGCAGGCAACACCTGCGCCTGGTTCTATACGGATAATAACTAATGAATAAGATAACACGCCGCGACCTGTTGGTTCGCGGCGCTGGTGCAGGAGCTGGAGCTCTTGTCTCAGCTAAAGCTCTGGCTGCATCCGGTAGCGGTCAAGCTCAAGGGTTGACGTACATGCTTGAGGGGGTCATTCCTTCAGCGAATGCCGCGGCTTTTTTCTCAAATCAGGCAGGAGCGAGTTCAGATATCATCAATGGAAGAGGGAAGACTTCTGCCTTCCCCAACGTACCATTCAACACAAGTGCGTCTGCGAGCATAGTAGCCACGGTTCTTCCGGAACTTCTTTCTGATATTCCGGTTGAGGGAATGAGGCTGTTTACTCAACACGCCGGGCCTATAGCCGAGATTTTAGCTCTCACGATTTACCCTCCCGGCACGCCACTTACCGTTGCCCAAGGGGTAACCTCATGGGGCTTGCCTATGCTGCGAGTAAAGGCTCAAACAACAGCAGGGGTTGCAACTTTTGTCGGCATGCTGCCCCGATGGGATGCGGGAGTATGGCAAACCATAATAGTCCTGTTGAATGATGTAACTCGATCGCTCCAGGCAGGTGTGACAGCTTTTCAGTTCCTAAAGAATCAGCGCAGTCCGTCGCTGGAACAAATGCCGATAATGGTCGGCTATCCGAACCGGGATAGACCGACGTCTGCGATAGTCAACGTTCCAATGAACCTGCCTGTAGGGATGACAGGGTCAGGAAGTCAGTTGGACATTACAATCGGAAGGATCCCAAACACCTTTGGGCCGGGATCGCAGGGAAGCTTACAAAACACCACCATAGGCTCAGTGACCTATAGTCCGCAGGCGGCCGATCCAAATTATACAATCTCGCAAGCCGTGCATCTTCCCACTGGGGCCTTTATCAATCCAGGCTATGGCGCACATAATGCCTTCACTTCAACTTCAGGTTATTCCCCTGTTGCTTTGATAGGAGAGGTGCTTGGAGACGGGCTAGGTTTTATGCGTAACTATGGCATCATAAATAGTTCCGAACTACCTGAGGGAGTCTATCTGGATACGAGGTTTGGTAATTCGGGTACCAATCTTGTAGATGATGCCCAGAGCTTCCAAGACCCCTTCGGTCCTTAACCCTGGGCGATAAGGGGACGGACATGATTGACGAACGAGAAGCCCTGAAATTGCTGGAAGCGATCCATCATCTGGCCCGGCTCGGCTATCCCTATGATCGAGATTCTTCGCCAATTGGTACGGACATCGTATTAGCGCTTGATCAGATCGCAGGAATCGCCATACGGACCATCGTAGAGCATGGGTCGCGTGAGATCATTCGGCAACGGCAACATCGGGACCGCGATAGGACAATCCATGACTAAGGTGCCCGACCTGCTTCAGGTGCTGATGTACAACTTTATGAGTGCCCGCGGTGCGGCATGGTGGAGGCAATTCCTCACCATGCCTACACTGCGGGAACTTGAAGTGATAAGCTTCGAGATCAATTGGGAGCGTGCCAGGAGAGCAAAGAAGGAAGAGCATGGGTAAGGAGATCACCCCGAAGGCTACTTGGCTTGCGATGACCGAACAGGAGCGGCTGTATACTCTGCTCCACATGACCACCGATCAATGCCACGATGTCCTGGCCGAACCTATTGATTTTCGCAACGGCATTCTAATGGGCGCCAAGATCAACGTCATTCGGGCGGTGCTGCACACCTGCATGAAGCTTGGGATGCGGGATCGCGACATATCGCTGCAGCGCGACAAGCTGATTGCGGAATTGACAAAGAAAATGAAGAACGGGAAGGATCGCGATCCGCTGGATGATCCGGTAGAATGACGCTTGACGAGCATATCCAGGAAACCGCGGACTGCTTGTGCATTTCGATCTGGCGAGATCGTGATGGTTTGCTGCATCACCTGAAGCCAGGGCAGCCAGCGCCTTCTGGTGCGCAGGTGTGGAAGCCGGCGGGCCCCTGGCACCCGCCGATACACGGGCCGGAGCAGCCGCCGGCGTCGACTGAGACAAGCACAACGCCATGAGCTTAGCCGAAAACAAAAGGGTCTTCCGCGTCGTTAACGCGATAATGGTAGAAAGAGGCTTGTCACAGCCCACCGACGAAGTCTATCGCGAGGCCTGGCGCTTTCTGGCGAAGCTGGATGCAGCTCTCAATTGCCATTCTGATCAGGAGAAGCCACCCGATGCCTGATCCTCTGACGGTCGTGCTGCTCGGGCAGCCGGTCGGCAAGGGTCGCCCCAGGTTCGCCGGACACGGGCATGCGTATACAGACAAAAAGACCAGAGCTAATGAGGGCTATCTGAAGCTGGCCGCCGCGGGCGAGATGCGGGACCGCGAGATGTTCACAACCCCGGTCAAGCTTACCGTGCGGGCCGAATTCAAGATCCAGCCGTCATGGTCGAAGAAGAAGAAGAACGCCGCTATCCTCGGCCAGCTTGCCCACGGCAGCTCTCCTGACATCGACAATATTATCAAGCAGATAGGCGATGCGTTTAACGGTCTGGTGTGGACCGACGATCGCCTGGTGTCCGCGTTGATCGCAAGCAAAGTCTATAGCAATCAGCCCAAGCTGGTGATCACCGTCTCGGCTCTGTGAGCGATCCCCCGCAAGTGCCGCGGGCGAGGGATCAGGGTAGGGGCAGCCACGGCCTGCGTTTATCATTTAGCACGTTCTTCGGCTGATACACCTGCGACACCCTGCCGCATTGAGCGCGACAGAATGTGAGCGTAGCTTTACCTCCGTAAAGACGGAGAGAACGATGAATGAAATCGAAATGATGAGCGTACTCGTGGCAGGATGCCTGTTGGCTTTGGCTCGCATTGTCCGCCTCCTGGAGGTCAGGAGCAAAAAGTCATGACTGACTTCATTCCCCTGCCGGAGCCCTACAAGGCCTGGTACGTCGAGCATGTCTGGGCTTATGTGACACCGCGGCAAGTCGCCGGTCACGAACCATGCTGGCGTATCTACGCCAAAGTGCCCGAGGGCTACGCGTTCAACTACAGCTTCAACCGGCCCGGGTGGGAGAGGATGCCATGATAATTCACGGAGAGAGTGCGGCCATCTATCATGCTCGAGAAGCGGTGAGTGCCGGCATGATCTGGACCTGGATCAGCGAGTGCGGGCGACAGGCGTGGTATGAGAGCCCGTACAACCCCAAGCGGCCTCCATCAAAGAAATTGACCGAGTTTGACATCGGCACAGCGACCCACCTGCTGGTGCTGGAAGCGGAAGAATTTGCCAAGCGCACGGTCCTGATCGGTCATCGCTCCTACAGCAGCGATATAGCCAAGAAGCTTCGCGATGAAGCTTACGAGGCTGGGAAAACGCCACTGCGCCCCCAGGATTGGGAATTGGTTATGGCGATGCACAAGGCTCTGTGCGAGAGCGAGGCGGCGGAGCTGCTATTTGGAGAGGGCGTGAACGAGGTTACCTATACTTGGGAGCTTGGTGGCCCATCAGCATTCGAGCCCACGGAGAAGCCGATAGTGGGCAAGGCACGAGCCGACCGGATCACCACGGACTCCATCATCGACTTGAAGACATCGACCACCGCCTCGCCTGCAGCATTTGAGCGAGCCATGCATCGCGACGGGCATCATGTCCGTGCAGCGTGGTATACTGACGGATGGAGCGAACAAGGCAACGCCGTCAAGCTCGGCGTTCGTGATGCGGCGGATTACTTGTTTGTTGTCGTCGCCAAGACCCCGCCACATCTGGTCGAGGTCTATAGCGTCGAAGAAGAAAGTCTCGCGTGGGGCCGCACTCTGATCAAGAAAGCCCTGCACGAGTTCAGGCGAGCCTGGGAGGCCGATTTGTGGCCAGGGTATAGCAGGCAGGGTAGTAGAATAACAAGTGTGCCGCTGCCTGCTTTCGCCAAGAACCTGTTGCGTTTAAAAGAGAGTTCCGGAGAGTTTGATGACCAAGACGACGTCGAAATCGGCTATTGAAGGCGCACGGGCCGCAGAGAATTTGCGGCATTGGTCGGCGCTTGGCACGACCAACCCGGAGCACACCAAGCCGTTTACCCGGTCTGGCGGGTTCAAAGGTACGGCGATCAAGCCGATCGAGAGCGGCCGACGTATGACCGAGCATTTTGGCCCATGCGGGGTCGGGTGGGGGATGGACAAGCCGGAGTTTCAGCTTGTGCCGATTGAGGGCAACGGTGAGATCATGGTCTTTTGCACGGTGTCGATCTGGTACTCCGAGCCATCCGCAACCCCTTCCCCGTATCGGTGCTCTGTCTATGGTGTTGGCGGTGACAAGGTGGTCACTCGCGGCGCCGGCGGGCTGCGCACCAGCGACGAGGCCTTCAAGTCGGCTTACACCGATGCCTTGGGTAATGCGATGAAGCAGATCGGGATGGCCGCGGATATCCACATGGGGCTCTTCGACGACTCCAAATATGTGCGTGACGTCAGGGCTGAGTTCGCCGGCGATGTCGAACGTGCCCTGGAAGCCCCGCGGAGGCCCGCTGGCGACCTTCTGGTCAATCAGGCCTATGATGCCTCGGATAAGGGCACGCGTGCTCTCAGGAGCTTCTGGGCAGGCTTGCCGGGCAACCGTGAGCGGATGGCTATCTGTAAGAAGCTTCGCGCCGACCCCCAGCTTGGGTGCCCGGCGATCCTGAAGCAGTATGCCGAGCAGGCTGACCACAAGATCGCAACCGCTCAAGCTGAAAGCCACATCGACCCGCGTTATAACGAACAGTATCCGGCGCCCGAGCCGGAGCGTCCTCCGGCGCCTGTGGACCCCCCGCTCCAGCCGGAGGACGCAACTACACCTGACTTTGTGGTCGCAGCTCAGGAGGGCGGGCTATGAGCGACCATCGTGAAAACGCAGCAACCGCATGTGGGCTCATTGATCGTTGGGGAGAGCGCGGTATTTCTACCAGACGTAAGCAGGAGATCCTGCTGATCATGCAGGCTCTGGTGAATGCCGAGTTTGCCCGCGAGCAGGCGGGTCTCGTTCAGCCGCCAGCCAAGGATGAGTGAGATGCGAGAGGCCCGGACTCACGATTACACCCATCGGTACTGGGGTCACGACTATCTTTTTCACCCACCAGAGGCCATCGGCAGCCAGAAAGCGAGACTAATCGGCTTTGGACGATGGGTCGAAGCAGGTGATTTTCTGATCCTGCAGAACGGTAGCGACACCGAACGCTATCGGGTATGCGAGATCAAGTATGAGACCGACCCTCCGAACATGTGGGTGGCTGAGGTCGCCATCACGTCGAGGGAGTAACAGGGTTGGGGGCTGCGCGTCGCTTCCCCTTTCTGGGCGACGCTGCGGAGTGTCGCGGACCCCGGCTACTCTCCGGGCTGGGGTCCGCCGACATGCTGGAATTCCATCCTCGATGCGTAACCGTGCTCTTGCAGCTGGGGCAATTGCTTGCGTAATCCGTTACCGATATCGTTGCGATAAAAGGGGCTCGCTGGCATGCTGATCCTGCGCAACGTCTTGTACGCCCCCCGCATCGCCTGCCGCACGGTTTCACCGGTTCCTGTCGCTACCCCGAGATAGTGTCCAGCCGATGAATAATCTGCCTCCTGATCCCCCATCAGTTCGCATGGATGCCAGCCCTCGCCGGCGTTATACAGAGGGACTCCGACGATCTCTGCGTAATCTCTTGGAGGGGACGGATAAGGAGGAAGTGCTAACACCACGCCAACTGCTACTTGATCTAAGTGATGCGCTCCTCGAGTTGGCTCACCCGCCGCTACTGCATACAGAAAATCTATCGGGTCGCAGGCGAAAAGATCCGTCTCAATGTTGAACGCGGGCCACCCCAGCCGCATCGTGAACTCCAACGGCCAGGCTGAACCATGACTATCTATCATACAGTTGACATCGACGTTGCCGACATAGCCAAGCTCATCCAAGAGCGCTTCAAGGGGACTGAGAACCAGGCGAGCGAGTTTAGAATTACGGGTGTAACGGAGTACAGTACCCATCTCGCCGGTGTTCGGACCTATGTCACCAGCACAAAACCGCTTGTGCTCGAAATTCTCCTCCCATCCGTCAGCGAACCCAGCTGGCCCGACCCAGGCCCCGACCGCGAACTCGATACCGTCGATCCCTTCTTGAAGTAGAAAAGGACAAGGAGGCCGGCCATGCTTTTTCTTCCACTTGCGCAGCATCCAGGATGGGTCTTCCGGTATGCCCGTTTTGGCGCTCAGCGACTTGTCGGCAGTGTCCGAGCACGGCTTGGAATAGAACACCTCGCCTCGCTTCTCGACGTACCGGATCGCTTCCTCGTAGTCGGTAAACTCCCGGAACTCGGGGACGGGTATGCCTGCTTTCCGAAAGACTTCCATCCCCTTCTTTCGGTCGAGCTCCCAAGCAGCACTTTCGGGTGTGCCGCCGATGATCTTGACGCCCCGACGTTGCCAGACGGCCATGTCGGCGAGGTAGACGCCGTTGCCCTCGAGGATCACGAGATCGGCCCAGTCCATCGCACCACGCCAATCGGGGATTAGATCGATCAGTCCCTTGCCGATCGGCCGCGTCAATTTGTCATATTTGCGGATGAAGACCCGGACATCATGTCCTGATGCAGTCGCACGCAGAGCCAGGTCGAGGAGACCGTCGCCAGCGTCGCAGATTAGGAGAACACGCATGAAAGAACCCCTCTTCTACAAGAGCCCCGGGTTCGGGTACAGGTACGGATCTGATCCGAAGATCGACCATATGCTAAGACATGCCGCGTGGATGCGATTAGCATCCTTGGCTTTGTTTGCTATGGCTTTGGTGATCTTCGTCTTACCGGCCCACGCTGGCGGCGGCATAGGTCAGCTTGCGCCGCTCGGTGGGCTCGCCTACCAGCCATACCAGCCCTACGGTCAGCAGCCTCCGCCGAGGATCGAAACCGTCATCCCGGACGGCTTGGGCGGATACCATGTCTTTGCGCCCAACCGCCCGACAACCACCGTGGTGCCTGATGGGTTTGGCGGATACCATATTTACAACGGACGCTAGGCTGAGATGCTGACCCGATATGACGAACAGGTATGGTTTAAAATTCTGTGCGGTCACAATGCTCCCCCACCTCCTCGCCCTCCCGGACAAGATTGGGCAAGCCAGCGCCAGCGGAAGACACTCCTGCTGATCTCACTGGCTGATGAGAGAGACGTCGGGATCTCGACGAAAGAAATAGCCGAAAGAATGAACTGGTCAATTTCCTATACCCAGAACCGCATAAGGTGGGGAAGACTTTATAGGGCCCGACCTTGGCGCAACCCTTTTTGCTAAGCTGATCCGCCCAACTCTCGGTACTCCCGGTGAGCCTCAGCCAGCTTCTGTCCTAACGACTCGACTTCCGCGATATCGCCACGGCGATTAGCCTGGTAGCGCTGGCTCGAGAGCTCGCCGACCTTCTGCGATGCTTTGAGCCGCTGGCGCACACGGTCCGCCGCACCCCCGCCGGTACCGGCGGCCGGTGCCCCGATCCTACTGATCATCTCTCCCGTCTTGCGAGCCACCTGGCCAGTCGTGCGGTTTCTAAAAGCCTCTACCCCCTTACGGCCAAGAGTGTGACCAAGGGCACCCCCCGCAGCGGCACCAACTCCCGCACCCATGGCGCCACCCACCGCATGACCAATACCGCCGCCGGCGGCTGCTCCGGCAGCGTCCGCCACGTAGCTTGTCCAATTTGGCGGACGCCCAGCTAGCAGATCGTTCCCGGCGTTGCCAAATTTCTGCCCGATCTGCTCGCCGTGCGCAAAGATCCGGTTGCTGTAGCCCTTACGAGCCGCATGCAGGACATCGTTGGGCATGAACTGGCTATTTGAGTCGATGCGCCGCCCGGCCGCTTCCTCAAGCCGAACATAGCGGGCCCATGCCGTGTCAGCCGCCCGCAGGGCCTCAGATTGCTGGGGATTGTGCGCCGCCAGCGTCTCGCGCATCTCAGCCTGGAGGTCGTACAGGACCTCACCGTATTTCTCCTGGTCGGCGTTAGCCCTGGGACCCGAGTATCGCCGGGCGTCACGGCCGATCGAGGATAGCGCTTTCTGATATGCTTCTCCGGACATGTTGCCGCCCGCATCAAGCTTGCTGACGATCTCCTGCTGCAACAGCCTCTGGAAATCCTTCTCGTGTGCAGTCGGCACCTTGGCAGCAAGGTCGGTCAATCCGGACTGAAATGACTTCTGAGTGGTTGGATCGACCTCGGCTGCACGGAACGTCACCTTTGGTAGAAGCGACCTATAGACATCGCCGATCTTGTCGCCGACATAATTGACCAGATCCGAGCCGACCTTGATTTTGGGTCCGACGGTCTCCTTGATCGGATCAAGCACCCAGTTGGAGAAGGACTTCTGAAACGCTTCTGGTGTGCGCCCCAGAACCCCTGTTGCCATTTGAGCAAGTTGCGGTATCTCGGTAGCAATTTTCTGGAATGCCTGCGCGACCGGGGGGCCTACCATAGCCCCAAGGCCTCCCGTGAGCCCCCCTGCTACAGCTCCCGGCCCGCCACCTGTAGCGGCCCCCATCCCCGCTCCAAGCAAAGCCCTCCCTCCCATCCCCATGCCCGCGCCCGACGCTCCGGGGACGGCCGCAAGGGGTGCGGCAGCGGCGATGTTACCGCCGGCCCTGGCAAGACCTGATGCCAGTGGATGTTGCCTAACCGCAGGGCTCCCCTGATAAGCCTGCTCGCTTTGTTGCGCTGCAGCATCAACCCGGCCTGGCATACTCTTGTCAGGTGTCGTGTTGAATGGCCCAACTTCAGACCCGGCGGCCTCCATCCGAGCGCCGATGGCGGCACCGCTCTCAAGCACATCCCGCCCGCCCCGCACCACACCTTGCTTCAAAGACTCCCAGATCGAGGTTGGCTTTTCAGCGGGTTTTTCGGTGACACTCGACTTCAGCCTGTCCCACGGGTTGCCCCGTGGCGTTTGGTCGGGCTGCTGCTGAAGGCGAAGCCAGGGTGGGTCGGTATCAGGCATTACTGAGGCGGCGTTGTAGCGGGAACCCAACTCTCGCGGTTGAGGGGATCTCCACCCTCAAATCTGTAACCGTTCTCTATATAGCCCGGTTTTATGTCCTTTGCTCCCGGTAAAGCAGTTCCGGCACTAGCCGCCGGCGCTGAAGGCGCAGCCTTAGGCGTCCGGCCGAGGATCTCGTCTTTTGTCTTTTCCGTGGCACCCTTCTCGATCTTGATGGCTCTCTCTATCTGATCAAGAGCCGCACCAACTTGCCCCTTGCTCCACGCTTTGTTGAAAATCTCGTCAAAATGATTGATATCCGCAACCCGTGGGCCCTGCCCACTTGGGGCCAGAGCCCTGGCGTAGAGATAGCGCAAGCTGTTTACCATTTCTCCGTATTGGACGACATCCGTACCGCCGGTTTTGGTCTCGTACGCAAGGATCAAAGAGTTGACGTCGGGATAATCTGTCCGGGAGATTTTGGCGGATGTCTCTCTTACCAACGGTATCAGAGCCGCGGCCGCGTTTGATGCCCTCTCCATATTAGCCGATGCGGTGCCTACTGTTCGTGCCTCCGATACGGCCTCGGTTTGAGCCGCTTGGAAATTTCTCACCTCGGCGCTCGAGGGGGGACGGCCGTTTTCAGCCTGAAATTCTTCCATAAACGTCCGCAGCGCTATAGCAGGCGCATTGCGGGGCTCGGAGCCTGGCTTGGTAAGCTTGCCCTCAAACGGTTGCCCACCCTGTCCTAATATCGGCTGCATCGTATTTGAGCGTGGATTAAATGACATCGGCCCTTTATCTGTCTGGAAGGGCGTCAGCGGTGGATTTTCACGTCGGAATTGCTCCCTCGTCTGCTCGAGGCTTTCGCGGCTTCCCTCACGCATCTTCTCAAGAGTGAGCTGTAGATCCTGCTGATTTTGCTTTGCCCATATCTGTGCCGCCATCTTCTCCTCAGGCGCCATGAGCTTATTAAGCTGCATAAACGTCAGAGCCTTGACCGCATCAGGCTCGTTCGGCCCGACCCTCTCGATCGTGTCGATGATCTGCTTTTGCGTCAGCCGACCCCACTCCAGCGGATTAAATTCACGACCGACATTCATCGCGGTCTTGGTTGTATCCTGCACCACCGGCCCCGGGACGCCGGCCTGGATCATCTTGCCGCCGCTCTGATCAAGCTGAACATCCAGCTGGCGGTGCGCCCGCACGACAAACTGGCTGTCGGTCGGAAAATTCTGCGGCGTATAGCCAAAGGCCTCGGCCGCCGGTGCATTGATATCTACTCCTCGCCCGGTACGAGCCGCAGGGCCAATGTCAGTTTGCGGCAAGGTCATTGTCTTGCCACTCGGAGCAGTCACATCAAATTGCTGGCCGAGCGTACCGCGATTGGGGAGAGCAATGCCGGGTCCGGCACTGACCGGCTGCCCACCTGCCTGCAATCCGCTGTCGCTGGGATCACGCCAACCCGGCGCATTGCCAAACCATGACGCCTTGACCGCACCTGGATCGCCTGGGGTTAAACCAGCCTGGTTCTGTCCGTAGGGTTGTCCCATAACCCCAGCCCCCTGCTGCGGCGGTGGTACCGGCTGTCCGCCTATCCCCTGCTGCGGTATTCCCATCTGAGGATCCATCTGCGGGATCTGCGGTAACACCCGGCCGGTAAACGAAAGCGCCGCCTGATCTTGTTGCTGCTTCTGTAATTGCTGTTGCGCTTGCTGCTTCAGGATTTCGTTATATTGCCGCTGCTGGAGCAGCTTATCAGACTGCAGCAGTCCCTCAAGAGGGGCGAAGCTTCCGAGATTAAAGGGCATTACCTGCGACACCCCGCCACATACCAGATAGGCAACCGCTTGCCATATCTACCTCAGTCACAACCCGGAGAGAGCAAAATGTCATACGTCCTGATCATCATCAGCTTTGTCGCGATGGGCGGTCCCAAGGCTACAACCCCGATCATCGATCACCTGTCGTTCGCATCACAGGCCGGGTGCGAGAGCGCCAAGACATTCATCGACGAGCAGCTTGTTAAAGCCAAGGTCCGCTTCACATCTCAATGCCAGGTTTCTTAGATCGCCGAGCACCCCCACCGCCAGCCGTAGGGATCTTGAACCCAACGCCCTTCTTACCAAACGACACCTTGGGAGCGGCAACTTTCATCCCGCCCCCCTTCCCGCCGCTCATCTTGATCCGCTTCGGAGCCGCAACCTTCCCGCCACCGCCAAACTTTGGTTTTTTGATACGCATACGCTTCTCCTATGCAAACAACAGCGTGCCAAGATCGAGAGCTCCAGACCCAAAGGCGTCGCCAAATCCTGACGCAGCTCCTGCAGCTCCCGCAGAGAGTCCGCCGCCAAGAGCACCAAGGCCAGCCCCTAACAACCCACTGCTCCCGAGACCGAGCGCACCGCTCAACCCCTGGCTGCCAAACAACAAGCCGCCGGCGGCACCGCCACCGCCAAGCAAAGTATCCAGCCCAGCGAGCCCGGCTTGAGCATTCTGAGTGCCGATCTGCCCGATATTGGCTCCTGCCAGCGAGGCATTCTGCCCTAGCTTCAGATAATTCGCGAGATCGGAAACCGCGGCTTGCGGCAAATTGTATTGCCCGAGCCCAAGATTGGCTGCGTTGGTTAGGCCTGTGAGCGCTGGGTTCACTGCTCCAAACTCTTGCAGAGCTGCCTGTAACGCCTGGTTTTGCTGTTGAGAGAAGGTCTGTGCCGGAAGACTGGCGGCACCCAGCTGCGTGTTCAAAAGACCACTCAGAGCCGCCGTGTTGGCCGCTCCAGCCCCCGGCAATTGCCCGTATATGTTAGACGCCGCAGCTCCAAGCTGGCCGGCGGTCCCCAGATTGTTCACAGCCTGCGTGTTCAGCCCGCCAGCGCCGATCAACTGATTAGTGGCGCCCCCGTAGAGATTGCCAGCCCCCGTCGCAAGATTGCCCGCCGACGTGCCGATCCCACCTGCCTGACTGAAGAGCCCTCCCGCGGTCGCAGCCTGGCTGCCTTGGCCGCTCAGGATGTTCGCGATCTGTTGCTGAATGCTTCCACCCGCCTGCAGCCCGGAGATGCCCTGTCCTCCGATATTGGCAGCATTTCCGTAAATGCCGGACGCCAGGTTGTTCAGCCCAGCACCCTGGCTATAGAGATTGGCTTGGTTACCGGTGAGATTGCTGGCTTGCCCTAAGCCGGCGCCATATCCCTGAAGACCCGCACCCGCAAGACCGAGCTGCCCAGAGTTCAACCCTTGCGCCTGCCCGAGGCCCGTTCCTAAGGCGGAAAGGCCGGACTGCGCCATGCCAAGCTGCCCAGATCTCAGACCCTGCGCTTGTCCAAATGCGGACCCCGCCGCCCCCAGGCCTTGAGCCTGCCGAGCCAGCTGTTGGTTTTGCCAATCGATGCCGAACTTCTCGAGAACATCTCCGGTGACCCCTGCGCCATATGGCGAAGTTCCTACCCCGGACATCGCGTTGATGGCGTTCTGGCTGTCGGTAAGTTGCTGTTGCTCACTCGCGCGAAGGGCATTTTGCGGATCAAAGGCTGTGTTCAAAACCGACCGCCCGCCCGCCAATAGCGTTCCTGCCCCGGTAGGCTGATTGGCTGCCTGATTGGCGCGGTTCAGGTAATCGAAAGCAGCCCCCTGAAGCTGCGGGGACCCGGTAGGTTGACCGGCAAGCCCACTGGCAAGCCCCTGAAAATTACCCGCGGCCTGTTGCAACTGCGGGGCCCCGGTCGGTTGCCCGGCAAGCTGGTTGATCGCCGCAGCATTGGGTGCAACCCCCTGCGCCAGCCCGGTGACCGGGTTCATCAGCGATGCGATCTGTTGCTGCAGCGCCTGGGATTGCGGAAAGAGACCGCCGGCCTGGTTCGCCAGCTGCTGATACTGCGGCAAGGTCTGTGACACCTGCCCGGCGAGCCCCTGCGTCGGAGCCAGACCACCGCCAACCTGGGACGACAGGCCCTGCAGATAGGGCGCCAGCGCGGCAGTCGAGCCCGCGTATCCGGGGATGTTGGCACCAAGCCCAGCCGTGTTCGCCGCAAAGCCAGGTATAAGGCTCCCATATCCAGCGAGCGTTTGAGCTTGGCCGAGCATCCCGCTCTGCCCAACCGTACCGGTATTGAACAGATTTTGAAGCGTCGAGAGGCTGTTCAGACCAAAATCCGCCGCGGAATTGGCGGCGTTCGTCTGCTGTGACCAGCCGGGGTTGCCGTAGATCTGGTTCCCGGCCAGGATCGAAATCAGCCCGTTCGGGCCCGCCAGGTTGCCCGCATACTGCGCCATATTCTGGGCTTGCGGGTAAAGCTGCTGCGGCGGGGTATTGCCGGCCTGGTACTGATTGATAAAGCTGTTGACCAGGTTGTTGTAGCTTGTGTCAGCCTGCGGCTGCTGCTGCGGCTGAAAGAATTGCGCAGTCCCGGCTGCCGGCTGCTGGTTGACCGTTGAGGATGGCGGGGTGCTGCCGCCGCCGCCGAAAAGACCAGGAATAGCTATCACTCCTGCGACAGGATGCCACAGGCATATACGCTGTTTTTCAGCGTAAGTCGAACTCGATCAGGGATCCTTTGTAGCTAGGCTTGCCGAAATGGGCAAATCCCCGCATGAACAACGCATCCTTACGATAGAGATTTATGCCGAGAGCGCGATCATAGCCGCTCTCGATCAACCAGGATCGCAAGCGAGACGCAACGGCTCTAAAGAGCGATGGAGTACCCTCGTTATACACAAGCGGGACCTGCGGCGCCATCATCAACGACGAGCCCGGCAGCATCGCTACCACGATAGCTCGAGGGCCACCGTCAAAGCCGACGAACACCCCAAGACCAGTTTCACCTATGCGGACACGCAACTCGTCGTAAAAACGCGAGGGTATGGTGCCTGGATAGCGGGTCGCCTCTACCGCACGCAGGATAAGAGCGCGAACATCGGCTTGATAGATCGTGCTCTGCGAGCGGACCCGCAGAATGACCATCAGAACGGCAACGCTATGCCGAACGGGCCCGCGGCCTTGCCGAGAGCCTTTAGCAGGATCGGCGCCAGCACGCTACCACACGGCCCGTAGACAGCCGCCTCGAGCGCCATCTTGCGTGCACCGATGGTTAGCAACCCATCATTGGGTGGATCAGGAGAGGGCAGGGCGACGGGTTCAAGCGTATGCAGACAAGCAACGTAGCTGGTGAGCCTCGCAGCGCCTGCGATAAATTCGGCGTTCCTTATGTCCCCCGACACAAACATCTGAAGCTCTCGGTCTGATGCGGCGCTGCAGCTGGCAACCTCGAAGCTAAGGAGGAGGAGGAGCAGCAGCCGGCGGGGTTTGTTTTTCGATCTGATCATCTTTCTGTGCCGAGCTTGCAGATGAGCCGATCCAATAGCCTACCACGCCCGCGAATTGCCCTCCGGCTATCCCGATGAGTAGCTGTTGCATTGCACCATCTTTAGTATAAACGGCAAGAACCAGACATGCAGCGAAGATCACGCAGACGAGCGCTGAAATTGCTATCGCGCCGTAAGTCCTAACAGTCTTTGGATCCAACGCTCATTCCAAGATCCGCGGCGGCAGGCTCCCTCGCTTGGGTCGACCTAGCCGTCTGGTTGGCGCTCCCCGTCCACACCATGGACAGACATGGCCAGCCAGGTCAAGCCTGACCGCCAGGGCCTGCACATCGGACGTGCTCATCGTCAACGCCTCGGCACAGTCAAATATCGAGGCGCCGCGCCGGCGCCACTCTCGAAACGCCGCCAGCTCTTGCTCCGAGAGGATACGAGGCCGCGGGGGCAACTATGCCTTTGGGACAGGCGGCCCGAATGTGAAGGTGAAGGACGAGGCCAGGTTGGCCGGGTCGGCAGTCACGGTCACATCCTCACTAACACCGGTAATCGTCACCACGCCAGCACCGAGATCAGCGTCAGCTTGCACGGTCATCCGTGCGACACCCTCAGCCACCGCACTCGCGTTACCGCTAAGCTGGTCAGCGGAGAGACCGGTAATCGTCATCACGGTCTCGTCCGATGACGCATAGACGATACTCCCGACCTGTACCTCAGCGGGGGTATTGTCAGCCTTGACCGGTTGAAGGGTGAAGGGAAGCATTTGGGAAGTGTTCATCGTAGCCATGATCTAATCCTTTGATCAAGTTATGGGTATTCCGACCTTTGGCACCGGATCTCCAAAAGTCACCTCGAGGTGTGTCGCCAGAGCCCCCGAGGTAAAAACGCTGGCGCCGGTCTCAACATCCTTTATCTGCCCATCGAGTTCGTCCTTCAGGTCTCCGGTAAGCGGAAAAGTTTCCGGGGTTGGATATCCATCGGCCTCCAACGAGGCAAGATCCCGTAACAGAGCTTCGATGTCGTCAAGCACCGTTTGAATGAGCGCTCGGCGCTGGTGCAGGCTCTGCTCTGCCGAAGTCAGGGCATTGTCCAAGGCCGGAGTTATCGACTGAATGTCGTTCAGGTCATGGACACCCTGGATCTGCGGGTCAAGAACAGCAAGCGCCGCAGTCAGCTCATCATGAAGACCAGAGATGGAGTCTGTTGCCATGCTCCTATCCTAGCACATCTGCGTGACAGTTTCGAGATGCGTAAACTACCTACTTGGTTCCGTTAGCCAACGCTCCGACACGTACAGCCAAGTCGTTTAAGCGATCGGTGAGACGTCGAAAGGTATCACGGTTTTCGGCCGCAACCGCCTCCGTTCGCGCCCTGATTTCGGCATCATAGCCAGTCTCACGGGTTTCCCAATCACGCGTATCACTCTTCAACTCGTACACAATCTTGTAAAGATCATCAACCGCTCTCACGGTGTCCCCTTGCACCCGGCTCAGCGTCGCATAGCCACCCGCCGCCATGCCGGCGACAACCAGGATCGCAACCACATTTCCGATATTGAAGATCTTGGTGCCATTGCCACTATCGGACATCGGCAACTTCCCGTATCAAACCAGACATGGTAACCTCCAATGGTTGTTCCATTCTGGGACACGGGTACGCTCATGCCCACAAGCTTGTCAAGCTAAACAACTGTTCCATCAAGGGTATGCGCGACGTTCCCCGCAATATCCTTGGCCTGCACCGAGTAGTGGATAGGCGTGACACCTGCCGGCAACCCGGTGATAGTGGCAGTGTGCCCTGTCGTCAGGTACCCAGCGGGGTAGCTATATGCTTCGAGTTGCCACAAGGGATAGGGGCACGTAAAACCTTGCTGCGTCGGCGATCCGCAGCATATGACACCAAAAGTCGGCTTGTCGGTATTCCAATTGATTGTCAACGTGTTAGCCCCGGTATTGTGGGTAACGCCGGTGATTGTGATAACCGGTGCCGTCACATCCGGATTGGTCGGACCCAAGGCCACCGGTGTTGGCCAAAAACCGGCGGTGGCGGTTGTTCGTATCCAATAAATCAGGTTGCGCACTATCCGGCCGGTAAATTCCGGACGCGGATAGTTCCCGCCGAGCCCTGCTTGTATGTACGCCGTCAGCGTCCCCGCATTCGCTGGATCACCGGGCATCAAATCATAATTGCCATCCGAGGGGTAAGCGGCCGAGATATCGTCAAACGTATTTTTCCCAGGCCAGGACCCTTGATGGGTGACACCGGCGGGCCCGCCCAGAGTAAAAAAGCTGGGGCGCGAGTTGTACGGGTAAATCGGCTGACGGTTCCCGCTCCCGTCGACCGGTAATGATGCGGTTCCATACATCCAACAAGCAAACCCATCCTGCTGCGGATCTTGATTAATGGCAGCGCTGGCTGTGAAGTCTGTAGTAGTAGCAATTCTACAACTTGCTGGATTTGGATTGCCAATACCGCCCGAAATAAATCTCCCATGTTGTCGCGAAAATGCAAAACTCCAGGGATAATGCCCCAGGCCTTCAAATGGTAGAGGCAGCTGCCCTTGCGGCAGGTAGCGGCCACCATTGTTCATGAGGCCGCTAAATCCGTCGGTTCCAAATCGCCAAAACGTGACGTTAGCGCTACCGCCGCCACTATTAGCAACACACATCACCACATCGTCAACTGGCCCACAGGTGCCTTTATAGTCACAATCAAGTACCTTGAATGCCTGAACGTCAGCGATAGAAGGATTTCCCTGAAACGCCGAAGTTGGGGCTGTCACTGTATTGCCTGACAGGTCAATATAGCGGATGTTATTATTCCACTGTTCGGCACATGCTATGCCCATGTTGCTGGTAATGCGAATAAAAGCTGGTTGTATTATATATGCATTTGTATAGGGGGTCACGGTGGTAGGGCAATAGGTCGCAAAACCGGCTGAGTAGGTCGGGAAATCAGCTGGGTTCGACCGCAAAGTGCCACCGACCAGGGTCGTTACCGTTCCGGCTATCCCCGGTGAGGTCTGGGCAATCTTGCGAATTGCGTTATTGAACTGATCCGCGACATACATGGTCCCGACGGGATCATGACCGCCGGCGGTGGTCACCATGCAAATAGAGATCGGGTTGTTGAATGTAGCGCTGAGTGCTGTAACATTGTCAACGTAGCTGAGCGTACCCGGTATCCCCGCGTATATCTTGGCAGACAGAGCCGGGATCCCGGCTATCGTGCCGCCACTCAGATTGACCACCGCGATAAAGCTGCTCGTCTCGATCGTACAGCACACATACAGCAGGTTGGAGTTCGTCGGGTCAAAGCATAAATCATTGCACCCGCCGAGATCACCAAACCCGATGCAGGTGCCAACATGCGTGCGGGTGATACTACCTTCTGCCAGCGTCAAATCCGTGCTATCGATATTGAGCACGGATCGGTCCCGCTTAAAGCCAAACAGTGTTGTTACCGCACCATCCCAGGTGTACTTCGAGATGCGTCCGTTAACCTCAGCTCCGACAAACCCCAACCCATCGGGGTGTTCAACCCACTCGATATAGGGGCTGATCTGATTGTCGAGCCGGCCGCCGTCCCACGCGTTCTGCCGAATAATGATGTCGTAAGAGTCGACCAATGTGGTGGAGCCCCGTTGCGGGGTCCAGTGTTGGACGAAAACTCCACCATTCTGTGTGGTCTCAAAGCTCGGCGTCCAGCCGTAAAGACTCCAGACATACTCGTTGGCTGGTTCGCGATAGAAATTAGACTGGTTTCGCAACAGTGTCGCATTAGCCCCCATATAACGGGCATCAGAAGTAGCCGGGGGGATGGTCGGATACGTGGTAGGGTACGTTGTATTAAAGACCGACGCCGGAGAGCCCGGATAAGGGACAAATTCAGCCATGCTGGGCGAAGTAAACGCCACGTTCCCACCAGCACCGGTAGTAGTGGTCACCACCGTTTGGGCGACACTTGGAGAAATTGCCGCGGGGCTCCCATTGATGACCATCACCTGGCGCCCTGTCGTCTTGGTTCCATAAAAATCATCGGTGGGAGAGTCTATAAGACGGACATTGACCACGTGGGTCCCGTCAGTAGTGGTGGTCGTATTCCATGAGATGGAAAACGGCGGCCCAGTCACTCGGGAACCGGGTATCAGTGCGTTATCCAACAGAAACTCAATTACCGATCCGGCTCCGGGCGCAAAAACTTCGTAATTAGCAGTTAGTGTTACCGTTCCCGAGATGACGCTTACTTCTGATGAGCTGTTTGCGACCGGAGAAACCTGCACATTTAACGCGTTCTCACTGGAAATAAAAGGCAGCCCTGGGAATAGTGACCCAGCAACGCTAGGCTGAAACGTGCCCGCCGCGGCCCCACCTGGTCGGGCGGCCCCACGGCTGATATTCCGAGCCAGAGCCGATACCGACGACAAGCTCGCGGCGGCACCAAGAAACAGCCGACCCAGGTTGCGTCGCGTGAGTTTCATCGACCATGACCAATCCTGCGTCCACCCCCGGGGATGCCTACGACGGTGGAAAACGCGATGTCGGTGCTTGCCACGGGGGTCCAGGTGCTACCGCTGTTGGTGCTGATGTACTCCTGCCCGCCAGTATAAGCGACAAGATGACCGGCTTGCTTATTCCAGCATCCCAACGTAGCACTCGGGCTCGACAGCCGAATACCGTACACCGATCCCGCACTCACAGTCGGCGCCGGAGACAGAGGTATCACCGTCCGGTTCGGAGCCCACCTGACAGAAGAGCGCAGCACCGTGGCCGTAGCCAAACCAGCCCCCGGCGTGCCGGCGCTGTCATTGACCACATTAACCGTAAGATCAGCATTGACCCCTACCGGGTTTGGGCAGGTTCCCCCAAAAAACGCCCCAAGACAATCGTTATTACCCTGGCCTGTTTCCACCCATACCTGGGTCAAGGCCCCGGATCTTCCGGCTGTGAAAGTCTGATAAGTCTGGTTTGCCCCACCGATGTCGCAGACGCTGTTCGAAGGATTGTTCTCCGTAGATTGATCGGTTCCGGAAAGACCCGGGAGAGGCTGCGGAACAGCTCCAGGAATAGAAACAGTCGCCGTACAGGTGAACGGCGAGATCGTGCTGCCACTGACAGTCAGAGGTACTATTGCGACAGTGCCCTGCGCTGCGTTCGCCGCGCCAGTATTAGCATTGCTGCCATTTCCGGGGTCGTATTCATTAATTTGGAGCAGAAATACCTCGGTTGCATTAATGAACAGGTGAGCTACGTTATAAGGCTGACCATGACAGGAGCTCGAGCCGCTATCATATCCTGTCGAAGTGGACCACGTAGCACTGACCGGCGTTGAAGAAGTCGGGGCCGTCCAATAAAGAGCGGTAGACCCTACGCCACAGTAGGCGCAATTTGTCCCTGCCGTAATAAAATATGTTGAGCCAGCCCGGAACATGGATGGCGTCTCAACCACCGGCCCGGATGCATCAACAGCCACGTTCGGCCCCACGCAGTCCGTATAGCTGGCGTTAAGCTGCTGAATTTGAGTGACACCGTGAACCGTAAAGGTGATGTACCCGGTGCCATCGTTATCGATAAAGGGGGTCGGTAAATAACGGTTCGTGCCGGTACATGAGGCTGCCTCCACGGGCGTTGTGTCGCAACCCCCGGTCGGCCGGGCACACCGCAACGTGTAGAAACTCAGATTGTTGCCAAACCAGACCACATAGTCATTTGTGCCGGGTCGAAAGACCGGGAGCGGCGAATAACAGTAAGGGTAGACGGTCCCGCTGACCGGGCCTGAACAAAGCGTTTGCCAGGGAGTAGAAGATGCGTCAAAGAGCACCCCGCCGGGCCCCTCCCCTACAGGGACCCATTGCGAAACATCCGTTCCTACGGACGAATAGACCTCGAACCCACCAAATGTCCCCACCCCTGTCGTATAAAGAAACCCGACATCCTCTGTGGGCACATACCAGTAGATGTGAGGATCGCCGGCGAACTGCACGAACTTCCCGGCATCCACCCCCCGGAGGTGATTGCCGTTAACATCCATCCGGCTGATCTGATTGGCACGTGACGTGCCTCCGCCGTCAAAGTTGCGGACGGCAACCTGGGTGTGCGCTGCGCCGAGCAGCCCCCAGAAAACGAGGACGGCTATCAGCAGAGATTTTATAGTGGGCATGATCCGTGGATCGGAGTCAGCCAGTTGGTGCAAATGTCGTTGTGAAACGTGAGTGCATGAGCATCATCGACAAACATGCTGCCAAAGCCAAAGATACCAATCTGGTTGGGGCCGCCGGCGATGACACTTCCCGCATTGGTTGCCAGGACAAAGAAGTTGGCGTTGATTGGAGCAAGCGATGCCTGAGTAGGATTGGTAAGAGTCAGCGTCGTACCATTATGGTAGGCTTTGGTAAGGCTGGCCCCGGTTCGGGTAGCTATCCAACTCCCGGAGGCTGTTCCGGCAGGCGTAAATACTACAGAAGAACCGAGTGCGACATTTACGTCAAAAGTGTCATTACCTGCAGAGGACCATATTTCCAGTTCAGATGATGATGCTCCGACTGAAGTTTCCGCTCCGAGTATCCACCCTTGAACTGTCGATTGCACACTCGTCATGCTCCACGCCATCAGAGTAGCGCTATTCTGCACGAACTGTGGGGTGCTCGCCGTAGCCGGGTTGAACTGAGTATCGTAGTATGCAGTCGAAGGGTTCGCATCAATCCCGGTAGAGCCAGAGTTGGCAACGAAGGTCGGCGAACCGTGCTTGACGAGCGTAAAACTGCTCGATTTAAGATTCACTTCCGCATTCGCCTCCGTGTCGGTAGCCAGGAAATAAAGGCCATCCCACATGTTCCAGACGCCATCGGTGACGAGTGCGCAGATCGTGTTTGTCGCCGCGGTTATATGAGCCCCGTCGTATCCGCTGACGCGAGCGAGATAGGCGGTCGCCTGGGAACACCCCCCACCGCCCGAGGTGGTCGGCTTGAACAGTATACCGGCGCGAGACCTGTCAAGACCAGCGCCCAGCCCGGCACCGATAACCAGAGCGGCTAGAGCACCGAGAACAAAGCGCTTCATAACCCTACCTTCTCGGATCTATGGCCGCCAGGCAACTGCCCCAGGAGGCACCTGACTATCAACGGTTGCTATTCCATAGACGACCACATTAGAGGTGCCATCTCCCGCATAGGAAGAGGTAGAACCGGACATCAAATACATCAGCCTGGAAGCCCCCGTACTTATACCCGTAAACGAGACGGCTCCTCGGCACCACCCGCCACCAATGGAAACCGCTGAAGGGGTTCCAACCGCTGCCCCGGTCCCGGCCACGGCCGTTGCCACAAATGCGCAAGTAGACGGATTAAATGTTGCTCTAATAAAGTTCGTCCCATCATTCACGGCAAGTCCTACATTACGAGTTCCTGAAGAGCCAGGAGCGAATAGCGCCATCATCGTATAGGTTTTGCTGGAGATAAGCGCATAAGTGCCGGGGGAAGTAATTAAGTGCGTGGCGGTTGTCGCATCCTCAGTTATCCGCGCCCCCATTTGAAAACCTGTGGGGTCTATAACTGAACGTGTAGCAAGTGTTGAGGCGGTAGCCGTCCAGCTTCTAAGACTAACATCGCCCCCTCCAGCAAAGCCCAAAGGATCTGAGCCTGCATCAGCAGCATTACCCCTAAAGGTTGGGACCACCCCAGGGATTGCATTTACAATAGCGGAAGACGTATCACCATTAATCGAGGGGGCTACGGGGTTGGCGGCGTAGAGGTTGTTCGTGATAATCGAGCCTTCAAGAGTGGTACCGGCGTCCGCTGAAAACGCTCCGACATAGTTGTATCCGAATACGTTGTTCGCGAAGAGCATGCTCTGGCAATAATCCCCGATATTAATGGCCGCTTGCCCACTTGCGGGTTCACTCGCCGACATCTTGTTCCCTATAAAAGAGATATTGGAAGTCCCTCCACCGCCAGTACTCGTGATATTCAACGCGCTTTGCCTACGGATTAAGTTACCGCTGATGATGCCAAATTGGGCGTTCTGCAGGTGAACAGCAGAAGCGCCATCCTCAATACGGTTATTCTCAATCTGGAACTCCACGCCGCCGTCTATGAAGATGCCGTCGACAAAATCCACATCAATCCAATTATCCGTGTACCGCTCATCAGCACAACCATTCCCACCATCACGGGTTCCGCAAATGATGCCGGCTTGTTCAACATAGGGGATAGCATTGAAAGAAATAACAGCAGTTTGAGAAATAGAACCAGTATCTCCTGGAGTTGCTGTCGACCGTCGATCTACACCATAGTAGCAGTCAACCAAGGTCATCCCGTAGATGACGATAGTTGCTGCATTCTCAGCATTGACGCAATTGATCGCGAAATGACCGCCAATTTGGCGTTGGCCTTGGATCGCAAAACCTGAGAGATTTATATTATCATGAAGATGGAAAAAGCCCTGATCGGTCGCCGCGAAGGTGCCATTCCCGCCGTTCGGACAACCATTTGAGCCAACCACAGTAGGTTGCATGTTAAAGGGATAGCTTGGAGCTTGATTTCCGATGCCCTGGCGTACGCCATCCAAACCGAATAACGTTCGGTACCTCGGAACATCAATTTGGCTGCAAACCTGATAATAACCAGGGGATAGCAAAACTACCTGAGAAGCTGTTAGTGCTGCTGCTATAGCAGCAGCATTATCCCCAGCGATCGGCTGAAGAACAATCGTACCCGGGGTATTGAAATACGAGGGAGGGGCTTTCTTTGTTACCCCCCCCTGTATAACCGGGATCTGATCAGTGCCCGTTTGTGCGCCGGCCGCTCCCTGCCCATTAAGAAACGTCGGGAATGGGGTCGTCTGCGCATTCGCCACACTTGCCGTGACAAGCAAGACTGCGAGGCATAGGAGAAAACGTCTCATAAGGCTGTTAACCTCAAAGTGCCGCCATCATTGGTTAGGACCAGTGTGCCGCCGTCATTAGTAAGCTGCCCGCCGCCGCCACCACCTGGTGCAGCACCACCCGCACGGCCCAGGGTGCGACCGGCAGAGCGGCCCTCTGCATCGCCGGCGATGGCGAGGCCGAGTACCAGGATGATCGCGGCTATCTGTACGTAAATTGGCAAGCCCCGCTCCCTGCTGTGGCGCTACCAGTAACTACCGCGCCGACCCAGTAGTCTGTTGGAATGAGAAGCGGAGTAGCAGTAAGCGTAACGCTCACTTCAGTCCCAGCCGAGGCATTCATGTTAAAAGAGCCGGAGTTAACCAGGGTGCCAGCGCTAATCAAACCGCTTGCGGTCTGCTGTCTGAAGACCATCGTTTGCGCTGCGCCTGCAACGATGTCATTTTCACAACGGATCGCGTAAAGGATGCGGGGGGTCGCAAAGCGCCCGACCCGGATGCCCGCAGTCGCTGTCGAGAGATCCATCCCCGGCAACCAACTGAACGGAAAATACTGGACCGGCCCGGTCGGGATCGAGTAAGCCCCGGCTCCGGCCGCTCCTGAGGTGAACATCGGGGCCGTAATGTCGGCCGGAACATAGAAAGCACCGGCCGTACCGATACCGCCGACCTGCCCGTTGTTGACGCCATCGGTCCCCAGCGAAGTGATCGTCGCGATAGCGCCGATAGTCACGATAGTCGGACCCGCGTTCGAGCTTAGCGTGGCGGTCGCAAGGTTGGGCATCGTCAGAGAACAGGCCGATGTGCAGAGGAAGACCTGACTGTTAGCCCATTCGCTTTGAGTGATCGCGTGTGCGCTAGGATTAACCGTAGTCCCGCCGCCGGGGCGCGTCACCATCACCCACGCCGTTCCCCCGGAATTAAGTTTGAGCAGGACCTGGGTTTCGCCGCCACCTGTATCATTCCCGACAAACTCGCCGCCGGCAAAGGCCAGGCCGCCGCCGCTGGTATTTACTTGCAAAGGCAAGGCAGCGGCGGTTCCGACCGCCAAGGTTGCCGCTCCCGTGTTCTTTGTGACAGTCGTCGGGATGCTGGCCAGCACAGAATAGTTGGCAACGTTCGAGGCCACCGCCGGGGTTGGCGAGGCGATCGTGTACGCGGTGGGACCGCCGGCGATCGTGCCGTAGCTCAGCACCGCGGTACCACCACCGCCACTACCATTTGCAGCAGCGGTAATGCGACCATCAGCGGTAACCGTGAGGTTGGTATTAGTATAGGAGCCTGGAGTGACCGCGGTGTTGCCCAGGTTTATCGTGCCCGTTGTCGTAATGGGATTTACGGAGAAAGACATCCCCGTACCCTGGGTTATGCTCGTGACACTTCCGCTGCCGCCGGTGGCGCAATCGCCCGACGCTATGCTGATAGCCCCGGTGTTATCGGCGTGCAAACAGCGCACCCCACTGCCTGCCAGCGTACTGTTGCCGGCGGCCGAGAATAACCAGGTCGATTGCAGGATGCTTGACGTTACGGTGCTGGCCGTAGCTGCGACCGGGATATAGCCCGCCGTCATCCCGCTGAGCCCACTACCGCCACCGGCCGGGACAGCCCAAGTCCCGTCACCCCGCCAGAAGGTGGTCCCGCTGGCCCCTGTCCCGGAATTCAAGTTGGTGACCGGGATATTGCCGATGCTAAGCGTCAGGTTTCCTGACAACGAGCCCCCGCCGGCGAGTGGCGAAGTCGTGCTGACCGTCCTCGTCGTTGGGACAAAATTACCTGTCCCGACCAGATAGGTGCCGATAGCGCTTGGCGTCGTCGTCTTCGCGGGGTTGGCAGATTGGAACATCGGGATCAGCTCACCGCCGCTAAGCGCCCCGCCCGCAGCCAAAGCATTAATCGTACTATCCGCCCAGGCCTGCGATGCCCCCAGTCCGGTGAGGAAGGCGATAGCGAAAAGCTTTCTCATACCCAGGATCCTCATTGGACTAGGAAAGAAACGCCGGTATCGACCAGAAGATGACTACCGGTGTCTGCAAGAAGGAAACTTCCACCCCCTCCGCCCCCCGCACATGAGCCACTGACCGCCGGCACCTTGATCAGGTTGTTGCCGGAGTCGAGTGCCAGGCAAAAGACCGGAGTACCGGTGTTGAGCGCAGTGAATAACGGAACGCCGGTGTAATTCGGCGAGCCCGCCACGTTGCCGGCCAGGGTCGGGCTGCCCAACGTCAGGTTCGAGATCATCGTATTGGTCGAGCCGGCGTTAATCGAGGTGCCGCCGAGGACGAACGGGAACCCAGTGCCACTTCCACCCTGGACATGCAGCTGCCCACCGATCACCGCCAAAGTGCTGTCATAGCCAAGCTGAAGTGCTGAACCATTAAATGAGAGCGGCGGAGAGGCGATGATCTTGCTGAGCACATAGCTCGAGATCTGCGGAGCGGTGATGCGCTTCAGATCGACACCGGGACCGCAGCCTGACGGCGTATCGCACCAGAATGTCGTGTCGCTGTCGCGGGTGATCCCGACCTGAGCAAGGTTGGCAAGATAGATGATGTTGGGATTGCCGACCGTAAGAACCGGGGCCGCCTGAGCAAGCTGCATTTCCTTTGGCTTGGCGGGCACCTTTTTCTTGCTCGCAGCGTCAAGCCCACCGGCGAGGAGCAGAAGAGCCGCCGTAGCCAGGAACGCGACAGGAAAGAGCCGTTTCATTCAATTATCGTCACGGTTGTGGCCCCTGCACTCGCGATCATGTTGATCGCCTGCGTCGGCACATTCTGGCTGTTGCCGCCATCCCAGACAAACGAAGCGGGAACACCTGTGCTACCGAGCGGGCCAAGCGTCAGCTGCCCGGCCGTCGCCGCCGCCACCGCCGCCGTGTCAAAAGCGATGTAGACCGTCGCAGTTATGCTCTGATTGAAGATGCCGAGATAGTTGCGTACGCGAGAAGCACTCACGATAGCGTTAGTGCCACCGGCGGTGATTGCCTTGATGATCATATGTACTGACCCCCCGTAAGGACCACACCCGCGGCATTTCCGGGGAAATAGTTGGCTCCGGCGCCCTGGGTTTCGATGACTCCGTTGGCTTCCACATCATAGCGTGTGCCGGTCGCAGCACCCGAATACGTGGCGAGCGACACGATGTTTCCGGTATGGGTAGAAACGGCGAACGCCTGGATAAACGCCGGCGTGCCGGTCAACGTAACGGTGGGAACCCCCGCAGGAACACCTGTGTAATTGCCAGGAGGAGCCTCGATATAGATTTGCCCACCATTTGCCTTCATATGCGACGAACCACCTCCGACGATCGTATAATTTCCCAAAGTCTTGATCGTTCCGGTACGAACCGCCAACAAATGGCTCCCCACAACATTGCCAAAGGATACCGTAGTGATCGCGACGTTGCCCGACTCTTGCGAGATGATGCACTGCGATATGCTGCTCGTCATGAGTATCCCCTGGATCTGACAGGCACCCCCATTAGTCACGCTGAAACATGGATTGCCCTCTATCGTCACCAGAGAGGGGGTCGCCATATTGCCGGTAATCTGCAAATTGCCTGGCGCATTCTGACCAAGCAAAATGCCGGAAATCACCGTCGATTGCGTATAGGCGCCGTTGGCGAGCTGGATCGTTACAGTCTGGCCGTTTAAGTCATAGCTGTTCTCGATCAGAGAAATGATGAACTGAATCGTCGCCGCGGGCGTCGTTGGGGTAAGTCCGCTGCCTGTCGTGTCCGAGCCGGTCGTCGCTACGTAAAAGGTTGTCGCAGAAGACAAGACCGTGCGCACATTGGTATTGATCGCGCCAGCCAGCGCCGAGAAGTCGGCATTGACCTGTGTTGCATCCGCAACCGTACCGTTGGTGAAGATAAACGGAACGGTCAGCGGTGGATTGAGCGAGGCCATTGGTGTTTCCTATCTCAACTTCAGAGGACTCATGGTGTAAACCCATACAATGTACAGACACCCGAAATATTGCCGGAGGCAGCTATAAGTCTAATGGCCGTTATCGCATTGGTGTCGCCGATATACGCGCCACTATATACGACATTATACTGATCCGTAGACAAAAGCGCCCCATGACCTGTCATATGCTTCACTGTATTAGTCGACGTTGCATTGTGGATTGTAAATGATCCAGTCCAGCTCGTAGCCACGGCCCCGACAGACGAAGCCAGATTAAGACCAGAAGCACCGGACTGGGCGTCTGGGACAACAGTGGCACTGTTAGAAATAATAATCATCCTGGTATAACTATAACTGGATGTCTCCCATGTAGGGGTTCCGCCCTCTCCTACTTGTAGAAAGAGACCCGTAGAAGGAGTGGCTGGGAATACTGCCGTGCATTCCAATTGATAATTTACGTATGTGGCCAGGCCGGTAAATGCGATGCTCGCCCCGGCAGACACCGTTTGAGTGCTGACCTTCACCAACCCAGCCGTGCCTGCTGCGGTCGCGCAACTCCCAGACGGGGTAGTGACAACCCCGGTAAGAGCCGGAAGTGCGGTACACCCGACCGGCTCATTAAACCCGGCCTTTGCAGTCTGCGCATACATCAAGAGGCCGACAGCAATCGCTGCGCATCGAAGCACGTCAAGATGCCTTCCTTTTTTACTCGATGAACCAATTCGTCGCATCCGAGATAAAACACAGCTCCTGACGAGCCTGGTTCATCACCACACCAGTTGCCCCCGCAACTCCATCTATGGTTCCGGATGTCGGGCTCTTTACGGTGGCATTGTTTGTTGCGAAATTTGTCGTCCCATCCTTGACGCATAAGCGGAACCCGGCGGTTTGCACCGCGGTCGGCAGATTGATCGTCGAGGCAGTGGGCGTCGCCATCGAAATGATGGTCGTCAGCAAATTTGTTGCCGTAATCGCGATCGGCGTCGCGCCGGTAGCAGTTGCAACGGTCGGGATAACAGTCGCTCCACTTGTGGTGCCGCACGTCAGCGTATGCGCCGCAGTCGTATAGTTGAGGTGGTTGCCGCCGCTGTCAGCGCAATTCGGAAAGGCCAGCAGACCTGGATCAGCGCCAGCCGCACCCCAATGCAAGCTGCTGTCCGCGGTCGACGAGGTGCCAATCATATGGATCGCCGATGTGCCTGCGCCCACCAGAACGCTGTTCGCGGTCAGGGTCGCCAGCCCCGTTCCACCACCGGCCACCAACGCAGTACCAAATACCGGATCAGCGCCGGTTTGCCCGATCAGCGGAATACCGGTAGTGCCGACCGCGGTTACGCCAAGCGCGGCGGTGCCCTCGCCGAGGATAACGCCGTGGGCGGTAAAGGTTGCGGCCCCCGTGCCGCCATCTACCACGAGCAGTGGCGGGGTACCGGTATAGGCCGCCCAACTAGTGGCGCTTGCCGATAAGATCGCGCCACAAACCGCCCCACCAACCAGCTTTCTCCAGGTCGCCATCGACCCACTTCTTCCAGTACTCAGCACGGTCTTTCTCCTTTCCAAGCATCCGCATAACGGACCCTTGGGCCATCGCCAACTCATCCATTGCGTTGTTGCGCTCAACCTTGAGCATGCACACGGTCGGGTCTTCCGCCGGATCGCAAGCGAGAGGCCCTTCCGCATTAGAAGATCCTCCACTGAGTACCATTCCACCAAACAGAGATAGCAGCATTACCGTAGTGGAGAGAGAATGTCGGAGATCCATTTATGGTTACACCGGATTGGGCTGAAACAATATTTGGTGTGCTGGCACTAGCCAACGCGCTGGCGATAACTGTAAAAACCTGCCCTGTACTGGTAGCTGCAGGCAATTGGTAAGCCTGCCCTAACCCCAACTCGACCACCGTTCCGATACCCCCGGCACCGGCGGGGCCAGGGGGGCCAACGGGCCCTGTAGGACCGGGAGGACCAGACGGCCCCTGAGGGCCAACGACAGGGGGTTGCGGGAAGAGGATCGGCGGAAACGGAAACTCGACCGGCTGTCCGACAAAGGGACCCGGATCTTCCAGCGTGTAGCCGGTGATCTGATAGCGCATATAGAGGTTGCCGATCGCGATCTGCGGCGAACTCGGCCCGGAGATCAGAAACTGCCCCTGCTTGAACACCAGCTCCCTATCCCACGGGATCAGTCGCTGCGCGAGCGTAGCGCCCCCGACACCTGCACCCCAGACACTCTGCCCCCAAATCATCGTGCCCCAGAGGCCCGCCGGAACTGCATTCCCACCCCAGCGTCCGGAACCCCAGAGCATCGCCCCCCAGAAACCACTCTGCGGGTTGAAGCCCGCAATCTTGACGCTATCCAGCAAAGTACCGGTTTCATTGACAAAGGCTACGTCTGCAGCAACTCCTACCGGAAGCGAGATCATTACCGTGGTCTCGTTCATCCCGTTCATGAACATCTGCTCGTTGTCAGGGAGCAGGCTGGTCTTGAAGAGCCACCGCAGAGACCTGCCATTCTCGGTATAGGCCGAGTCGATCATCGGGCGAGTGTTGGAGAACCAAAGACCCTTGGCATTCGGGTCGAGCGGAAACGTGATGTGCCCGTGGCGGGTGCGTGGGCCGTCAAGCGAGGCGATCAATGCTGCCGGAAACGAATGCGGGCAACTCCACGCTTTCAGCTTGATGTGATACCAGAACTCCGCCGAAACCTCCTGGCTGATCACCGATCCGCCAAGCGAGTCGTTGTAAGTAGCCGAGATACGGACAACGTCTTCGTTGTAAGCGGCACACATCCGTGACGGGAAGATCGCGTTGACGAAGGGCAGCGCCACCCCATCACCGTTGGCCCCGATCGGCGGACTGACCACCCCGGTCTGGTTGACGACTCGTAGTCCGTCCGGAGCGATAAATACTACCCCCTCGGGGGTTGAGACGATGGCGTTGGGCGCTAGCGTGCCGATCTCGGATAAGAGGTTCTTCGCCAGGTTACCTGTTGCCTGGTCGCCGGTTATCTGCTGGATCGCCGCGTCGCCCTGAAAGGCCAGCAGCGACTGGATGATGCCGCCCGCAGTCGTCTGAAATGGAATCGTTCCAAACGCGGTGACATCAAGCCCGTTGTCGTAGGTCAGTACCTGGTTGGCATTAGTGCGCTGCAGCGGATCGAGAGCGTCAGAATAGGGTGTGGCACTCCCAACCGCAAAGAACGCTCGGCCATTAAACTGGCTGACCGCCGTCGGAACCGCAGGAAGCGGGTTCTGGTTGGTGTTGCCAGCCGACCACAACGGAAACGCCGGCGTCCCACCAAACACGGTCAGCGTATCGCCGACAACGCTGCCGACAGCCGATTTGGTCAGGAGGATCGAGAGGCCATCTGCCGATATCGCGTCGATGCGTGTATCAACAGGAATGACGCCAGAGCTGTCGGTGATCAGAAGGCCAGGCCGCCAGCCGGCGAGCAGCACATTCTTGCTGAGATTGGCGATAACATTGCCACCACCCGCCGAGGGTGAACCCCAGATCCCCGAGCCCCATCCCATAAACCCCCAGAACCCGGAAACATGACCAAACCCGGTTGTCCCGGTCGCGGTGTCGGTAAACCCGGTCTGATCCAGCCAACCAAAAGCGTTTGGCAGGTGAAATCCGGGATGGGTGAAGAGCAAATAGGCACCGACCGCGGCAAACGTCGGCGGCGTCCAGTCCCCCATCACTGGTGCGGTGATTGGCGTGTTCGCCTCGGTGATCCCGGCTATCGGGATCGGCAGCTGCGTCGCCTCATCCAGAGCAAAGGGCTCGGAGTGACCGATAAACCGGGATGACGGGGTAAACCCGTAAACCTTTGATCCGATGGTCTTTAGCAGCTCTCCGGTCACTGGAGTGGCGGACAACTGATAGGCCGCGGGGCGTGGCACCCAAACGTTGCGGGTATGCATCGACGGGATCAGATCGGCCCCAGCCGATAGCGACCCCGCAGCAGCATCGGTCGCATCTACCGCGTCGGTCACCCCCTTGGGGCGAAAGGTCAGGGCGGTAGCATTGCGGAGCGGCATTACCAGCCCACCCGCTTGGTTATATCAAGGTTCGAAATGCGGCGACCAAAGGTACGACGGTCGAGCGTCATTTGCTTGGGATGCGACTGCTCGTCATCTTTCATGATGAGGTAATTGGTCAGCTCATGCTCGGCACTGCCGGGTGTGTCCGGGCCGGCATTCAGGACATCCGCCCGGCTGTCGTCATTCAGCGCACAAAGTCGCCCGGTCAGAGCCTTGATCAGATACCGGTCATTGTGCAACCAGGGATACCGTGTCGGATCGACGATCGGAGGCATCTGACGCTGGTAGCGGATCATCGCTATCAGCGAGGAAACCGGAGGCGGATAGACAAAGATCACCGGGGCATAGCCAAAGATCAACGAAGCACCAGGGATCGTCGCCACCGCCGGCTGTGACAAGGTGAGCTGACCAACCGCAGGGCCGGTGCCGATCACATCGCCGCCACCCGTGCCAACGACACCGCCGCCCGTGCCAATCACAGCACCCGGCGTCACGATCTCGAGAAGAACAGTCCCAGGGCGAATGCCTTGCCCGCCAACGCCGAGAATACCCCCGCCGATCAGCCGCTCGGTCGAGAGCACATTTTTGAGCGCCGTACTGCCAGCTTCCGTGTCACCAAAGGTCTGCAGAAGATACCGATCATCGACCGGGGCCGACATGTCGGTAGAGCCAAGCCAGACATAGCTTTGCAGCCCGGTTTGTTGCACCTGCATGTCGAATTCGGCAAGGTCGACCGGGATAACCGGATAAGGCACGCCGTTCAACCACCAGATGAATGAGCGCTGTGCGCCATGCGAACCGGACGAGCCGGAAAGCCGCAAGTAGTCGACCGGCATCGCGTAAGGGCCGGAGCCGAATTGTATGCCGGGCCACACTCCTGGTGCGGTTACCGAAGTGTCGGCGCCTCCCCATATATTCCCACCCCAGACCATCGACCCCCAGAGCGAGCCCGAAGTTACCGACGTTGTCCCACCGGCACCAAAGATTTGCTGCGGCGCAAAATTGAACAGGTACTGTCCACGGGCCTCGGCATAATCGCGCTCCTGGCACGCATCCGACAGGATCGCGTTCAGAAGATCATACGATTGCTGGATCTTACCAGGACTATGCGCCGCCTCTCTTGCGATAGCCGCGATCTGGCCAAAGGTTAGCGGCATTCATGCTCAGGCGGCGTCTTGCCGCGCACCTCGAAGCTGATCAAGTCGAGCCTCGATTTGTTCATCCAGGACATTGACCCGCGGCTCACCCCCCAAGATCCTGCGGCAACGCTCAACCGCAGCGCGTTTGCCTTCTATGCTCTCAAAACAATCCTTGATCGTATCGCGGAAGTTGTCGATAGCGGCGGCCTGCGTTTGCGTCCATACAATCGGATGACGGCGGTTCTCATTACGCGCATCATTCTGCCTGCGAAACTCGGCAACGGTGGTCGCCATTTTCTTCTGAGTCATCTCGATAAGACCAAGATCATCAGCCATCCTGGTATAGTGCTCCAGCATGTCCGTCTTGGCCTTCAGCCGATCTATGGCCCCGTCTATTGGCGCCAGAATATCAAAGATATCCGCAGCTGACGAGCCTTCGTCGACGACGATCTCAAACGTGACATTCTGATCGCCGACATGCCGGACAACCCCGATGCGCTGCTTGCGGGTTTCGGTGAGTGCTCGAGCTCGCTCGGCCGCGGCAAACTCTTCAAGAACGGCAGCAAAGGTTGCAAGATCTTCCCTGGTTGGCGCGGTCATGCGGACCTCTTGTGCAACGCATCAAAGCTGGCCCCGAGAGATCCGCCACCCATCGCTGGGCCGCCCTGATAGATCATCTGCCCGACGCCGGCGTTGTAGTAGGTCCGTGAGCGGCCATCGACCTGGTTCACATGGCGACGCGCCTGATCCATCAGATGCTGGAGGTAGATCGCCTTACCACGCTCGACTGTGTAGTAGCGACCCGAAGAATAAGCCACCTGGTCAATGATGATCGGCTCAGGATCCTGCTCGCCGCCAGTCGGCTTTCTCATCCGGGGCATGTCGATGTAAACCCGAACCTCTTCCTGCATCAGAGTCCTAAACTCCTCATCTGCAGGCATAGACCCGAGATCGCGTCTTGCAATCTCCAGCTGCTCTTTGGCATAAGCGGCCCGCGCTGCCTTATGCTTGTCCTCGCGTGCCTTTTTCTGCGCCGCAGCGCGAAGCTCCGCCTTCTCCGCATCCGTAAGGATCCCCTCTACCCAAGCATCCTCGGGTTCCGGGGTTTTGATCACCAGCGGCTCGGCAACATCATGCGAAGCGAGGCGATCAAGAGTCTCGTCGGCCTCGGAGTCGAGAATGACATTATCCATGGCCGCCAACCGCGCGGCAGCCTTGTCTCGATTGGCCTTGCGGGTAGCTGCCGACCTTAGCTGGGCGGCGCGACGCTGTTCCGGGGTCAGATGTGCAAAACTCACGTGAACGTCCATCCTCCAGTTGCGATCGAATAAGCCGAAACCACAATTGGCCAGCCATTAGCGTCTACCGCCAACACATCACCCGGCAGCACCTTGAGCCCGACATACCGGTTTGGCACGATCAGAATGCCCCGGTAATCAAAGGCTCCGTTTAGTGCCGGATGCGCTACGTTGATGTCGTCCTTGATCAACTGAGCTACCGTAGCAATATCGGCAGGCAACAAGACATTTGGCGACTGATTATAAGTGATCGCTGTCAATGCGGCGCTGGTCGCTAACGTGTGGGTCGCCATCTACATCTTCCTCTTACCCTTGGACTTCATCCCGCCCGGCGGCTTGGCCATGCCCTTCTGAAACTCAGGCTTCATCGGGAGGCCTTTGCCACCGACCTTTCGTTTACCCTTCATCGCCCGCATGGCTACTCGCTCCCAGTTGCCCAGTTCTGGATCTGGGTAAGGACCGCCGCGGTAATCTGTGCCTGCAGATCAGTTGCCGCCGACGTCAAGGCCGTCCCAAAATTGGCCGCGGTCGGCGGTGTAGCAATCGCGTTGGGCACCATCTCGCACTGCTGCAACCGCAAGGTCTGTCCATGCGGGGACGACCCCTCACCCTGAGATACGCCATCGTAAGCACCGATGTTCGCATTGTTCTGCTGCAATCCAGGTCCGCCGACACCCCTCGGCACCAAGCATATATCAGCGTAGACGCGTACCATGTAGAGGTTGTCAGCCATTAGCTTACTCGCTACCCGTCGCCCAATTCTGGATCTGTGCCAGGATCGGAGCGGTGATCTGCGCCTGAATGTCGGTTGCCGCCGAGGTTAGTGCCGTTCCGATGTTGGCGGCGGTCGGTGGCGTCCCGATCGCGTTGGGCACCATCTCATCCTGTACGAACAGGATGGTTTGTCCGTGCGGAGCGTTCCCCGGACCCCGCGTCGCGCCATAACCGCCAATATTCGAGTTATTCTGCTGCAGTCCCGGCCCGCCGACGCCACGCGGGACAAGGCAGATGTCCGCGTAAACCCGGACCATATAGAGATTGTCAGCCATCTGTTACTCCTAGCCGAAGGCCCCCGTGCCGGACGCCGAAGACTCAATCCTGGCGCCAAAGAGCTGGTTCAGGATCACCGCACCATCCCAACCTTTCCAGCCGATGATGCGGAGCTGGTTCAACGGGTCGGACTTGTCGGCGTTCATCAACCGGTGCCAGGTGATGTTCTCCAATTCAAGCGCAGCAAAGTAGTTCTCACCAAAGATGTAGCTTGGAAATACCGTGACACCGGTAGCCGGGGCGGCCGGAGGTACCTGCGGGACACCGATCCCAGTTATCACAACGGTGCTTCCAGCCGCCAGTTGAACCGCTTGTCCGGCATAGGGACCGGTAGTCGGGCCGGAGGTTGTCAAACCGAGGTTGGCAGGTTGCGTGCCCGCTCCCGAAGAGATGTAGATCGAATAGGTGTAGTTGGCGGGTGAGGACGGCAGCACCACAGAAATCGAGCCCACTGTCGTGCCCCCGACCACTTGTGAAGCTGACACCTGGTAAATCCGCTGCTCGTACTGGTTCTGTGGATCGGATCCGGTGACTTGGATCACATAGGTCGCCGCAGGGAGGTTGCCCGCGGTAATCGCCGGCGTGTAGGTCAGACCGCTGTCGTTGTTAGCAACTCCGACCCAGAACGGCACCATGTTGCTCTCGCAGAAATGCAAGCCGCGCCATTGGCCGACTTCGTTAATGTAGAGCTTGTTGATGTCGCTGTAGGACCACGCCAGCTGCACGGTCGAGTTGTTGGCGAAATCGTTGAGCGGTATCGGGTGAGTGACCGAGACATAATGCTCGTGTGTCGCCGGGTTGGCGCGAGCCTTGCGCGGACCTTCCTCGATATCCTTGCGCGGATCAGTCTCGGTCGGCCCGTTCATCATGTAGGCACCGAGCGTCTTCAAATTGGCGACAGTGCGGTTGACGGTGACCGGGTCGAGAAGATCGCCCGCGGTCAGCGCGGCTCTTGACCCTCTCTGGTTGACAAAGTTGACCTGAACCGCAGCATTGAGCTGCACGAACATGTTGCGTTCGTAGGTCTCAGGAACCTGCAGCTGCAACATCTTGGCCGCCTGGGTCAGCACATCATGCAGCGGCGTGATTTCGGCAATGTCGGTGATGTTGGCTCGATCGCCCCACTGCTGCACGACACCGGTAATCTGGCTGATCGTCGGGGCCTGTCCAACCGGAGCCACCCCTTCAGCAATCGGCCCAAACGGCAGAACAAACCGGTTGTAGCGTGTCGCGGTGTAGGTCAGCCCCTGATGCTGGGGTATCCTGATCTTCTGCGCAAACTGCCGCACAACCAGATGGCGCTGGGCAACGGGCAGAACCTCACGGGCCAGAAACCGTTGTACGTCACCTGCGTAAAGTGGTGAAGTGCCTAATGTAGCAGCCATTTAGTCCTACTCCTCAGCGGCGCCCTGCCGCCAAGGACAGAGCTACCAGACGTCGCCTACCGTCACCTTTCGCAGCCGGTCATCAAGACCCGCCGCTTCGTCATCCTGTCGCCGGCGGGCAGGTGCAGCTGTTGAGCGTGCCGAGCCCGGCCGTGTCGTTTGCGCCTCGATCGAGGCGCGGCCCTTCTTCCTCTGCGTATCAGCCTGCCGCTTGGCCTTGGCCCGGACCTCCTCAGCGAAGATCTGGTTGTAGAGCGCTACCCGCGTCGGGTTCATCCCGTTGCGACGGGAATGCGCCAGAGCTTCCTCGATCTTCGTCGAAAGCCGCTCCGCCATCGGCTCCTGCTGCTTAAGCAGGTCGAAGGACTGACGGTCGAGATAATCAGCAACCTCAATCCGCGCCCTCATCAACTCGCCGGACATCTCGTCCTTGGCCTTGCGAGCGTAGTACTGAGCCTGCTCGTGCGGCATCATCTGTGCCACCCGCTCGGCTTCCCGCTGCTCGATCTCCTGCTGCCGGTATGGATCGACCGGCTGAGGTGCCGGCGGCGGCTGGGTCTGCGATAGCCGCTCCATCACCTGGCGCAGATTGCGGTTCTCTTCCTCCAGCTTTGACTGCCGGTCACGCAACCGCAGAACGGCTCGTTGCCGGGCAGACGGCCTGCGCCGGGGTTCCGGTGGCGGCTCGTCTTCAGCCTCTTCTTCAGGAAGGTCTTCGCCTTCGCCAGGCTCCAACTCGTCGGTCTCAGGTTCCAACAAGTCGTCAAGCATGGCGAGATCGTCGTCTTCAGGCAGCTCAGTGCCCGTACGCTCTTCCGACATGGCGTCTTCCTACAGCGCGGAATAGCAATTGCAGCTCGGGATCGGCGCCAACTGCCTCGCAGCTTGTGCTGGCTTATGGTGCGACAAAATGCCGCGTGTCAAGCTAATTCGTTTGTCATAGAGTGGGAATGGTCGACCACCGCCAACCGGAATTAACCGGCAGCGCCCTCCGCGGCAAAGTGGGGGCATCTTTGCATGGGCGAAGCCGGATTAGCCGGTCAGGCCAATAATAGTTGAAAAACCTTAGCGCGGTACCCGTAACGGACCTGACCGTAGTAGAGTGGCGTCAGGTGGTAGTAAACCGCGATTGGGAGTTGGTGACTCCCCGCCCATGCTCATCGATGATCCGCTGCATCTCGGCGATCTCCTCGTCCGAGTATCCCGCCTCCTTGACGAGCCACCACGGGAATGGGAGCCCTTCCGGATATCCCCACTTCTCGGCAAGCGCCATCATTCTGGCGTGTCTTGGGTCGGAACGATCAAAAACGCCCATGCTCAGCGAGCGATGTGAACGCCGGCAAACGGCGCCGCGCCACCGAAGACCAGCGTCGCAACCCAGATCAGGGCCAGCAAAGCTATGATCAGCAAACCGAATTTGTCGACCTGCGGCGGGATTGGCAAGCCGATGTAGCGCAGCACCCACAGCACAGCCAGAAAGATCCCGGCGATCAACGCAACAGCAAGGAGTATCCACAAGATCCCGATAATGAGTGCGCCCATCACATTTTCCTCGGCATGACCGCGGCACCCGCCCGCGGCATCTGATCGGGATGGATCATCCCAGGAGGCCCCCGCAACGGGTTGGGAGGAGGTGCGGCACCGCCCGGTGCCGGAGCACCACCGCCGCCTCCCTGCCCGCCCCCGGGGGCTCCTGGTGGACCACCCCCGCCGGCAGCCTGCATCTGTTGCATCATCTGCTGTTGCGCCATCTGCGCCGCCTGTTCGGCCATAAACCGCTGGTGGAAATTGATATGAAGCTGCGTGTTCATATGCTCCGGCGAACCGGAATCCAGCGCTTGCAGCAGCTGGGAGTGCGCCTGAATGTGCTCGGGATGGTTGTCCAGAGGATGGACAACAGCCTTCTGGCCCATCGCCAGCATCTCGTTCTCGGTATTCGGATCCATCGCCAGCTGCGAGCGCATATCACGAATTATCAGATGCCCCTCACGCCAGCCAAAGACGTTGCCGGCCGAGTGCACAAGCAGCGGAGCCGGGTCCAGCATATACCCCGCCTTGCCCAGCGCCTGCTCAAACCCCTTGTAAACGTTGAGGGCCGCTATCTGCTGCTGGACCTGTGCTGCGTTCCTGGCTTGTTCCACGCCAAACCAGGTGAAGTGATAACGGTTGGTCGACTGTAGCGGCGGGACCTTCTCCATCTTTGCCAGATGACCAAGCTCACCATACATCCGAACCGTTGTCTCGTCGTCGCGGAACTGGTGATCATAATCGACCCACAAACCCAGCATCGGGGTCAGCACACCCTCTTCAACCACCGAGCACAACTCATCGGTGGTCAGCACATCGACCTGTTGCTCCAGGGCCACCTCGGCCTGGTTGCGCTTGGCGCCGGGGCGCCCGGTCGACTGCGGCAACATCGCCGGATTAACCCCGAGGCTCTGAAGGATCTGAGCGGTTATCGACTGGAGAATTTGAACGCCGTCCTGCCATAACTTCGGAAACTCGGCAAATTTCGTCGAGTTCGGGTCGATCTCCCACACCGCTCCCAGATTGAGGATCATCGTCGCGGTGCGCGGGTTTTTGGCCGGGTCGGTCATCACGATCGGCAGCATCGAGTAGGTGGCGCTATCAGCCGCCTGCTGCGCTATCTGGTTGGCGTAGTACTGTAGCGAGGCGACCCCCGGCTTGATCGGCGACACTCCCTTGAAGGCGCCGGCGATCTTGTTCTGCGGCACCGAGAGCAGCGGACACTTGTCGTTCCAGTAGCGTATGCGACGGCACGACAGTACCAGATCGTAACCACCCCAAATCGATTCGGTCAGCCGCTTGCCCTCGCCGGGAATATCGCGGAGGCACCAGGTAACGTAACCCTGGATCGTTTGGCCACTATCCTTGATCCCGGCGGCATCGATCAGATCCTTCTCAATGCTGCGCGGGTTTTCAAAGACGCGAGAGCGGATCTCGAGCAACTCCTCTCCCGGGCCACGGCGCACCTCGCCCTCGTCGATCATCTCCTCGAGCTGTTCCTTGGTCCACCGCCGTATCACCGTAACGCTGCCGCCGCGGCGCAGGGCATCGTCTACCGACTGCGAGTTCTGGGGCAGGACCAGGACATCGCTGTCGTGCAAAACCTCGACCGAGGGGTGCTGATCGAACACCTCCTCCTCGTGCATCTTCTCGATCGGTTCGCGGGTGACATCAAGCGCAGAGACCGAGCGCATCATGCCGCGAAGGCTCAGCGTCGGCGGGGCGGTTTCACGTGAAACAATGTGCCGCGATGAACGGTCCCAGTCGACAAGCAAATTGTAGTGGCCCTCGATATCACCGTTGCGCAAGAGGCCAGCGATGTGCTGAGTACGCAGCTTGGTGACCCGGACATAGTCCTCGAGAAGCGCCACGATCTCAGCCGGGATCTCTCCGTCCGACCCGGTTGCGTCAATATACCTGCCGGATTGTGGGAACAGTCGGTTTAGATTTCTGGTTTTCCGCGCCTCGATCGCCACATGAACAATAGGCACATACAGATCAGAATTACCATTGTAGTAATTGTTACCGTCAACCTCGCAGTTATAAATTGCCCAATAGTCCTGAATGCTGTCAGCGCGACTGCCTTGGTTGCGGAACCCTTCCTCTACACGATGGAATACCTTGCACATGTCCTCGTATTGTTTCGAGGTCTTGCGTCCGAGGATCTCTGCATCGCGGCGACGGTCAGGCATAGGTCTTCAGCTCCAACTCAGGCTGCTGCTGCGGCATGATCGAGAGATAGCGCCGGCCGTCCTTACCTACCGCGTAGTTGCGTTCTTCATCCTCGCGCAGCCCCCACTGAAAGAGCCCGGCGAGACTTTCCAAGCCCTCGATCAGCACCCGGTATCGATTTTGCTCGGCTTCGTCGGCAACCCGTCCGTCCCTGGTCGGTCTTGCGTATCCCCCCGATAGGGCGCGAAGGGTCCAACCTGCGTCTGGGGCCACGGATAACTCCGGTTCAGAGGCAACTGTTCGTTCCATAGCCCTGCGCAATACGCCTCGCCCTGCTTCAATTGCCCCTCCAGGACGGCATTGGACTCCGAGTTCTCGGAAAGCCTGGACGAGGCCGACGTTTTGCCACTGGTCGAAGTGTCGAGGACCGGCGATGGCGGTGAGCCCGCTTCCGGCGAACATGCTGGCTGAGCGGACAAGCGCCTCGCTTGCTTGGCCCGGATCTCCATCGACGCACCAATCAGCAAGACAAGCAATTCTTCCTCCGTCCAACCTGACAAGAACCGCTGCCACCATGCCGCGGGTTGCATTGACAGCCAGGTAGAGAGCGCCGCTTCCAGGTTCCGCAGGTTGGATATGGACATTTGGATTGAATCCTTCGTAAATCAGGCGGCCGGGTCGGAGTTGGAGGGCATATGCCAGGGCGTTTGGGGCGTCTCTTCGACCGGTGGGAAAACCCAGAAGCTGCTCTCGCAATTCCGGCATTTCAGTCGTAAGCGCAACCTGGCCATTGGCAAAGAAAGGTTGAAGTCCCTTGATGAAATCGATTTGCCCTTTAGGTATCCAAAGGGATCGATAAGGGATTGCTCCGTCACTTGCCACTCGTGCTCGAATGGGCTCGAGCAACCACTGGTTGAGGCCATTTTCCTCTATCCCGATTTCAACCGGCTGGTGATCACGGTTAAGCCGAAACGCCAGGTCGACTATCTCCGACGGCATCATATGTTTGGCGCCGCATTCCCAGACGATCAGCCGATGACGATCCCAGCTCCACACCGCCCACCCGGTAAAGGCCGAGCTGCGGGTGGTCGACCGAGCCGGATCGATCGACACCCACTTGCCCTGAAAGGTGTGCTCGACCGGTGTTATCTTCAGCATGTCGGCGGTAAAAGTCCGATCAGCCTGTGACATCGCTTCGCACATGTACTCGCGTTCGAAAATATCCAGCTCGCCGAGCTGAGCATACATGCGGCGCTCGTTTGAGATCCACTCTTCCGTGAGTGTTGGGTGCCCAGGCCAACTCGACCGCTCCGCACCAGCCTCGTCACGGTAGCATATCGGGATAAACCGGTGCGGCCACTTCTGATTTTTGATCAGCATCATCGGGACGCTGTCGGCGTCCCGCACCGTGTCGTAGATGCGGATCTTGCGGCGAGCGCGGTCGCAGGCCGGGAGCAGGATCTTTAAAAACCACCGAAGAGTTTTCCGTCGTCCTTCGGGACTGAGGACGTCCTCATCATCTTCAAAGTCATTAACGACCACCAGATCCGGGCGCATGTTATGATGCTGAGTTCCCCGCATGGTCTGCCCGACACCTCGAGCCTGAATACAGCAGCCTGATCGCAAGGTGATCTTGGTGCTGGTCCAGGTGTCGCCATGGCAATCACTGTATCCCCAGGCAAGTTGCAGCCATTCGTTGTTATCGAGCTCTGACTTGATGTTGACCAGGAGCTCGGCCGCCAGCTCCTCCTTGGCCCCGATGATCAGACAGTTGCGGAAGGCGCCCTCGAGGGCAGCGACGATGATCCCTTCCTCGACCAACGTCGTCTTGCCGCATTCGCGAAATCCGAGATCAATGTAGAACCGCTCAGGCGACCAGAAATCCTCAACCAGCGAGCGGTGAAAGTCAGCAAACGGGTATTCGTGCCGGTGCTGGAACAGTTCGGAGTGAGCCAGGAACCGGTTCTCGCGGATCAGCGATAAAAGCTCGGCGGTCACTCCGCAAGACGCTTCAGGATATTCGGGAAACGACTGATGATTGCTGCGGTGAAGTCGACGTCATCGTAATCATTAGCTGACCCGGGCTGCGTCTGATCGCCCTCACAGCAATGAGCGATGCCCGAGCCTCCGCACTCGGGGCACGGGACTTCTTCGGGAAGCCCGAATTTTGTTGGCGCGGGAACCAGCAACCAGCCATCCCCCCTGCATCGCTCACATCTCATCACTCTCATCGTCCTCTTCCTCACCGTCAAGATCATAGCCGTCCATTGGATCGCTTGTTCCCGAGGACTCGTCATCATCATCCGCGGGATCCTCGGCAGTCAACGTGTTCACCTCGTCGATCCAATCAATGATTGTATAGGCGTCGTCATCCTCATCAGGCATTTTGGACATGGCGTTGCTCAGTTAAGCTCGTTGATTATGGAGGCAGTTGCGTCATTTAATCCAAGATTGCCAAGACTAAATGTGTCTTCCACCAATCTCATAAGACTATAATGGTCATGCAACGTAGATGAATTCACCCCCGGTGTCGCGCGGGCGCCATACATCACCATATATACTGTGTTCATATCAGTATCATTAGTAGAGTCATTCTCGTCAAACGTAACAATAAACAAGGTATTATTCATAAATGCCGGGTTCGAAAGTCTTGGGCCAAAAGCTCCTGAAAGCCATGTATCGGCAAACGTTACGCTGGTGTCATGGCCATCATTCTGCAGGTCCGGGACGTAAAGAGCATACGCCGGCAACGTCCCATTCGTGATATCAGTGTTCAACACTGAGGAGTCCACAACATGGGCATTACACCGTGTTGAGTTGGTGCGAACGTTATTAAAGCTGATAAATGGATTATGTTTGCGCACGTAGTTGCCACTTTGAGTTCCCGTATAACAGCTGCCGGGCCATCCTTCAGAATAAATCTTCCAATTCTTTCCGGCCGACTCAACCAGATCTCCTAAATGGGAAACGGCCAGGTTGACGTCGGTGTCATCGACAACTCCCGCCGTTTGCGCCGCTTCCATCGCGATATAATTCGGCTGTGATGGATGGGCGATAGCGTGGTAATTATTTAAATAGGTCCCGTTTGTAATCAGCGATGCCATAAAGGGTTGCGCCATAGCGTCGCTCGCATTGGCGTTTTCTAGGATAACCACCACGATATGATTTATAGGGGGGCGGACGGTCGTGGGGGAAAATAGAATTAATGCCTGTCCCCGAACAGCAATCAACAGAAAGACAGAAAGCCACAGACATTTTTTGAGAAACGACATCAGTAGCTTTTCAAGAAGATTATGAACACGACACACCATACCGCGAGCAGGGACCAGAATATCTGCGTCATCATGTCGCGGCCATACCACAACCAGAGGGTCAGATGATAGCTCCTATCGACGTGCAGCTGAACGCAGAGGAAGTTGCCAAGGCCGAGCGGGTGGCTCGCCGGCGTGCTGCGGAGTCGACGCACCTGGCTGACAAGCACGGCTTTACCGGCGACGGAATGGTCATCGACCTGGTCGGAGCACCCGCAGAAGCCGCAGGTTGCAAGGCACTCGGCCTCGTCTGGTCCGGCAGCGTCAACCACTTCAAACTCCCGGATGCCCGGCACAACATCCAGTTCCGCGGCACCATGCTCGAGCATGGATCACTGATCGTGCGTCCCGACGATGACGACCGTGACTATTTTGCATTAGTGACCGGTCACACCCCGAACTTCCGGGTGATGGGATGGATGCTCGGGAGAGACGCCAAAAAGCTGAAATGGCTGCGGTCTCCAGGTGGCCGTCCCCCTGCATGGTTCGTGCCGCAAGGCTACCTACGCACCGATTTTTCCGGCCTCTTGGCAACTTGACACGCCGGCGGCACCCGCTCAAACTCTTCAAGGGGAGGATACGCCATTTGCCTCTATCAGTTTCTCAACGTCAGGCCCGCCACAAGGAAACCATCCTCCGTTACCTAACGGAGCAAAACCGGCATATCCTTGATTTGAATGACAAAATCGAGAAGTTAGCTAACATTGTGGCAGCGTTAGCTAACGAACTAAAGAGTTCCCCCCCTTCTCC
>Ga0307471_100000065_pt1 | contig 46990 bp, 73 predicted proteins | sample atmos_gasesAM3C__2_FD_204566 | JGI IMG/M metagenome (GOLD analysis project Ga0307471, IMG submission 204566) | Hardwood forest soil microbial communities from Morgan-Monroe State Forest, Indiana, United States - atmos_gasesAM3C_515 | ecosystem: Environmental > Terrestrial > Soil > Temperate... | reverse complement strand
GCGGATGCCGATCCCCTGGGGTATTTCCATCAAACGTGACAACGACCAACGGGTCCAAATTCGTGTTGGCAAAAGAGTCCTGCCACCAGGCCCCAGTCCTTTGCTCCCAGAAAAGGTGCGTGGTCACCGCCGGCCCAGCCAAGGCCGTGATGAAAACGTGCAAGCCCTGGAAGCGGTCGTTCCACAAAAACACGATGTTGTTCGCGCCCGTGTCGATGTTGTTGACCAATTGCTCGATGGGCTGGCTGATCCTTTGCGGCGCTGAGCCGGGCTCGATCATGTAGATGCCGGTCTTGTTCGACATGAAGTAGAGATTGCCGTAGGGGTCTTTGCAGAACGCTTTGCCCCAGGCCATGCCGATGTCCGAACTCACGAGGTCGATCTGCCCGCCGGCCATCGGATCGCCGGAGAAGCGGTAGATAGAGTGGTCGCCTCCCATATAGAGCACGTCGTCGGTGTAGGGAACAAGAGCGGTAAGAACGTCGCCAACGAAACCTGTGGGAGCATTGTTGCCGGCAATGGCCTGAGCGGGCGATGGGGAGAGAGGCGAATAGTCGAAATTGGTTGCATCGTTCACCTTGCTCATGAACCAATCTTGCGGATCGTCGATCAGCCCCGAGAGCACAATCCTACCGCGCCAGGTCGCGATCAGGCGCGGCGTGTTGTTCTTGTCATCTACCGGCAGCGCCCCGCCCGAGGGAGCCCAGGTGTTGACCGTGCCGTCATTCGGGTTGAAGTAGCACCAGTTGATCCCGTCCGCAAACCAGAGTTTCTGGTTCAGGGCCGAGGAGTAGATGATGCCGGTGTAATTGAGCGGCGGGTTCAGTCCGGTATTGTTGGTCGCCTGGGTCCAAACGATGTCGCCGGAGTTGGCGTAGAACACCTGCCCCTGGCTCACCGTGACCAGAGTAACCACGCGCCCGGACTGGCTTATCTGTGCCATGATGGAACCCGGCGGCGTGCTGGTTTCGACCAGCACATTCAAGTCCTGTAGAATCCAGCCCGCAATCACTGCTGCCGGAATGTACTTCACCAACCCTGGCCTGCTTCCCCCGCGAAAGCGCTGGCTGCCGGCATCAAACCCCCGCACGTTCAAACCAGCCCTGCACGTTCGGCCCCAGAGCTGGTTCAACATCTGCTTGGGCAGTTGCCGCTGGAAGCCGCTGGACAGATCGATGCCGGCCGTGGGGAAGCTCAAGTCCTGGAACTTATCTGTCTGAGCTAGGCTCGGACTGGCGGGCATGCTTCACCTCACGCTGGTTTGAAGGAAGCGCCAATGCCCTGCCAGTTGGCGTTCTGGCCCGCAGTCACAATTCCGTCTTCAGCCGCGTCCACGTCAATATGATCGGCCACCACGATCCGCGAGTAGGGGCTTTGCGGAGGCGTCGGGTTCGAGCGGATCTTGTACGGACTGGCTGAGAAGGTCTGGCCGTTGATGTTGTAACTCGCAAAGACGGCCAAGATCATTTCATTGCGCGGCGACAGCGGCAGAGTCACCGGCACCGATCCCGTATCGAAGGCGCTCGTTGTTCCGCTGTTGGTGGAAACCGAATCTGCCGGCGAGGACGGAGCGAATCCAGAGTATTCGAGGATCGCCTGGCTATTGTTCTCAAGCGTGGTGAAGGCCCCAGGGAAGACCGTGAAGTTGACCGTGTTCGCTCCCGGCCCGTGCGTATTGACGGTATAGAACAGGTAGATCATCAGGTCGTTGAAGATCCCGGCGAACTTATGGGCCAAGAGAGTGTAGGTGTTGCCCAGCGTGTCCGAGACGGTCGGCGTAGGATCGGTTTCGTCGATCTGCCCGTCTCGCTCCAGGGCGCAGATCAAGAGACTGTTGGCCTTGACGTTTCCGGGGAATGCCAGCCCAGCCGTATAGGAGGCGTTGGATTCATCGCCGAAGGGCCGGAAGCGGACCACCGAAGCCTGCTGCTCGAAAGTCCGCAGCTTTTTCCGCTGGGTGTTGCGGTTCGGTCGCCGTCCCCAGCCGCCGCGCCGGACCTTGCGCCGGCGCACGTGCCAGCGGACGCGGTGATCGTTGGGGTCTTGCGTGTCGCCTGTCCCCGGATCGGACGGGTCATCTACGGCATCGCTGTCCGTCGAGTCGATGTCGTCGAGCCCGGCCGGCGTTGGATCGACAATGTAATTCAAATGCTGGATCTTGCGCGTGGCTGTCGAGTTGAAGGTCAGCGGGAGCTGCTGAGGGATGTACTTCACGAGCCCAGCTCGTGCGCCGCCCCTGCCGCGCTGCGTGGACGGTTCATAGGCGCGGACGTTGATGCCGACCGGAGTTGTGCCGGGCCGCTGGAGCGCGAACGCCTGGTACAGGTCAACCCCACGGACTGGGAAAAGTATGTCACTAAACTGCTCTTGGTCGGGCATTGGCCCTTGCTCCCATGTGTGCGTGAATGGTCAGCCGGAGATGCCGTTCAACAGCATTGGCTTGCACATGCGCCCGGTTGTAGGACATGCCTCCGGCCATCAGTCGGCGCTCCACTGCCTCATGCATTAGAACGAATGGCCAACTTCGCGGATGCAAGTCGCCGTCAAGTAACAGCACCTTTGTCCCAAACTCGCGTCGTACCCACCCGGCCTCCATGTCGTTTGCGCCCTCGACAAAATCGAGGTGCGGATGCTCTTTGTCTTCCGGGGAGTCTGGTCGAAGTTTTACTTTGTCTCCATCGACGATCAGCACAATATTCCCGTCCACCAAGATCCGGCAGCGGAAGGGCAGCGCATGCGGAGGGATTGGCCCGCCTGGAACGGCCGCCAAGCATTGTCGCCAGAGTGCCATGTCAATTTTGTCCGGCACACGAAGCTCCTAAAGAGTCGGCGTATCCGTCAGGGCCAGCCAACTCCCGGCGCCAAGGGTCATGGTCCCGGAGACGTGCGTGTTCGTCGCCGCCTTCATGATGAACGTGCCGCCCGCGTTCACCTTCAAATACCCGCTCAGGACTAAATAATCCGTGCCGGTGTTGGTCGTATAGTTGATGACGCCGGCCAGGGTTGTACTCGTGACCGTACCGGCCACAACCGAGCCGATGTTGTTACAAGCCATGAAGAACGTCGTTGCCGTGCAAGCTCCGCCCGCGAAATTGAATTGCGAGCCATCGGCCGCCAACGAGTTCGATACCTGAAGCAGACCGCTGATCTGATAGCTGCGCCCGGCGATGACGGTGAAGGACAGGTTTGTGTTTATAAGAGTTCCGATTGCATCAGTGAAGTTCGCCGCCAGCGCGGCATAACCAGCCTCTTGCAGCCAGCCAAGATTGGTCGCGCCGCCATCAGTCACAGCGGCTACCGCTGCGGCCAAGCGTTTGAGGCCAAGGTCGGTTCCACCGATGCCGATCTGGGTAGTGGAGAGAGCCAGGCCGGTGTTGGTGCCCAGGCCGTCCTGAAGGCGCTGGAGCGCAGCCGGAATGCCGGCGCCGCCATTGTTGAGCTGCACCAGATCCCCATACGTGTTCTTGGGCAAGAGCCCTGTCAGTCCAGCGATGATAGCCTCCGGCCGGCATTGGCGGTAAAATATGACGGGCCGAGAAGCCTCGTTACAGGCTTTGCGGCCCTAACCACATGCAACCCTAATCGGAGGGCCACATCATGGCTGAACTTATTGTAGTTGGCAAGGTTTGCCGTACCTGCAAAGTCACCAAGCCGCTTGACGAGTTCCATCGGTCCAGGAATAGGAAAGATGGTCATAAGGCAGACTGCCGGGATTGCCGCAATCTGGCCTACAGCCGCTACGCGATAAGCGAACGAGGCCGGGCAGCATCTCTGGCGAGAATGCATAAACACATGAAGACGGCAAAATACAGAGCCGGAAGGAACCACTACAAAAGGACAAAGCAACATCGGACGATTAAGTATTCTGCCCAACGGCGCATCAAGCATGCCGTGGCTTCTGGCTATATTCCACCGGCCAGGAGTCTCCCTTGTGCTCATTGCGGAGGCAAGGCTTATGGTTACCATCATCATCTTGGCTATGAACGAGAGCACCATCTTGATGTAATTCCCTTATGTCCTCGATGTCATGTAAGAGCAGATCGAGGGTTGCCAAAATGTTTACGCCTAGCTGCCCCAACCTAAAGTCCACGCTTCCCAATTCACGCTCAGGTTATTCCACAGCACGCCAGCGGTCGGATCTGCTACCTCGACGACATCCAACGTCGCAATGCGCCCGACGCTGCTACTGAGTTCAAGTTCCAACCGCCGCATCGGCATATCACACCTTCGCAACCATGCAATTGCAGTCCGTTGCCACACCGCCAGTCGAGAAGCGCAGCTCGACGTAAGCCGCGCCCTTGGCATCCAGAATAATGTGCGCGATCACGTTGCCCGTGGGCGATAGGATTTCGTTGGAGACGTTGGCGTTGCCGGTCACCAGCGCGATCGTCGTCGCTAGGAGCTGGCTGGCATTCACGTCGCATCCGCCAACACCCGTCGCTGTGCCGAGAGTGACCGTGAATGAGGCAAGCAGGTACGGCACCCAAAGGCCGGTCAAGTTCGCGCCGACTCCACCCGTGCGCCGCCAGCCGTAAGCCTTCATCGTGAACGTGTTGGTCGCTGAGCCGGTCCCATAGGGGATCATCTGGAGCGAGTTCGCTGTCAGGCCCCCAGGCCCCGTAGCGCCGTCGCCGGCCATCTCGATCACGCCATCGGTCAGTTGATTGGTTGTGACGACGCCGGTTGAGGGAGCGTTCTGTTGCGGAGTTGGTGCCGTGATTGTCGAGAACGGCACAGGTTCTACGATACCGTTACGGGCCACATTCCCGCCCGGATTGGAGATGGCGAACCGGCCGCCGCGTGTATCGATTTGCACACTGGTCTCCCAAAAGAAATGCCGCCGGCCGACCGAGCCGGCGGCATAAAATAAAAACCGCCCCTGACTTCACAGAGCTAGCAGGTTTCAGGCCCCATACGTCGCCAAGGGCGGCGCCCTTCTTAGCGGCCCCGCAGAATTTGCTGCTTCACAGCGGCGTCCTGCTGGGCCTGTTGCATTAGCTGACCTACGGCCTGCGCTCGGCCCAGAGCCAATTGCCCTTCTGCCTCGCGCCTGGCCATGTCGAGGATCGCAAGGACAAACTCCCATTTCTGAAACTGCTCCGGCTGAAAGTGCAGGCGCACCACTTGCGCCTCTTCGTCCCAGCCGATCATGATGGTGGGAAGCTGCTTGACTTCCCCGTTCTGTTTTTCCATACCTGCTCTCCTAAAGAATCAACTAAAAGGTGTCGCCGGCGAACCCGTGCCGACAACCTGGGCACAAACCGACCACACTCCGCTCTTGATGTCGGTGAACATGAGCTGGTCGCCGGTATTCGAGCCGCCCTGAGTCGAGCCGTTCAAGGTGATGTTCTTCAGTCCGCCAGCCGTGAACACGTTCTTGGCAGTCGAGCCGACAACGCCGATGTCGATGAATCCCTGGAAGGTGTCGGTGGTTTTGATTGCCACGCTAACAGCGGCGAGGCCCAGAGCCAGCCAGATTTCCGTGCCTGAGCCATTGGCCTTGGGCAGGTTGACGACGATGGTTGAGATGGTGATGAGCCCGGTGCGCCATTCGTGAATGTCGCTCTGGAGTGTGATCGGCGTCACGCCCAGAATGTACACGTCGTTGGGCAGCGACAACTCAAAGCGTCTCAATGCGCGCGCGTTCATGGCTCACCTTTCAAAACTGTGTGCCGCCAACGGTGATCGACGCATAGCCGTGCAGATCCGGCCGCCACGGATAGCCGCGGCGCATGTCCGAAAGATCACGCATGTAGCCCATCGTCTGCGGCTTGCTTTGCCGGTCCTTCGCCACCGATGCCGCCAGGCGCTGCTGAAAGAGCTGCGTGTGTACGCCCATCGAGTCGTCCAGGCGTTGCTCGGCAATCGCCAGGCAGCTCTCCAGGATTGTCTCGACGTGCTCCGCTCCGCCGAGTGCGTACGGGAACGCGCCGGTCAAGTAATCGGGCAAGATGTAATACTGGAACTGAAGCGTGTAGGCAGCATCGCTCTGCGGGAAGACGGTCAGTTGCCAGCGCTGCCCCTGAGTGCCGGTTGTTCCCTTGATCGGCTGCAAGGCAATTATGAGCGGCCGTCCGGTTGCCGAAGGGACCGCCGAATACTCGGCGCGGATGCGCTGCTCGCTGGTCAGCTTGATCGGCCACCACATCTGGCTCTGGCTTGAGAGCAGCGTGGCCTCTCCCTCGAAGCCGCCGAAATCATCAGGGAGCGGAACTACTTGCGTGGCGTTGGGCAATGCCAGCGAGGCGGTCGGCCGAAGAAAGGACCAGTCGTAACTCGTGCGCTCGCCCTGGAGAGGAGGCGGAAAGTAAAACTGGCGGAGGCCGCTCTTGACGCAGGAGTCGATAACGGCTTGCTGCTGAGAGCTCCAAGGCGGGTCGTTGTTGGCGGCACCGCGACCGTACCCCAAAAAAAGACCGGTTTCCCCGGAGAGGTCGTTGAAGCTCAGACTTAGCGTTGATTCTGCCATTAATCCTCGTGAGCAAAGATGCCCACGTTTGTTTCATGAGGCAGTTCGATACAGCCCCTCGCCGGATCTCCCGACGCAGCATGTCGGAGGCATCAATCCTCGTCGCACACATTGTCACCAAGATGGTGGCTTGACCCCGGCCCGCCGTACTCCTCATCTTCTCCAAAGCTGTGTCCGCCGAGCGACAAGTGCTCGTTGTGTTCGTTCTGGGCTCGGTCCTGGTTCGGCCCCATCATGCCCATCGGGATACCGTGCGGCCCCCGATGCGGATGAGCAAGATGCGCGGGCGGCGTGTGGTGTGCGCCGTCGCCCTTGTGCTTCTTGCCGAGGTGGCCTTCGTACTCGTCGGCCATGCCGAAGCTGGCACCCTTTTTCTTCTTGGCCATTACTTGCCTCGCTTTCGTTTGGGCTTCTTACCGACTCGCTTCGGCAGCTTGCCCTTGTTGTCGAAATGATGTTTTTTCACCCAGCCATGCCCGAAGCGCCAGTTAAGATACTTCCTCTGTGCCTCGCTCTTGGCCGGCATCGTCATCCTCCTGCGGCACAGGGCAGCCCGGTCTCCCGAAGTGTTCGTTCAGGAACTTCTCGATGGCCGTTAGGCGCTGCTCCACGCTCGGCTTTTTCTTCGGGTGCTTCTCGTGGGACGGTTCCTTCTCGTCCGGTTCTTTCTTCTTGTGCATCGGAAACCTCCGGTTTATGGGCGCGTGCTTTTATTTCAAACTGTTCCCGCTCCAGCTCGACTTTGCTGAAACCGGCCGCCTGCAAACGGGTCTTCAGGACCGAGCGCGTGAAGCCGGTCTTGTGCGCCATGAAGAGGTTGCCGGTGCCGACAGAGCCTTGATGTCCATAGAGGATGTCCAGGGGTGTGATCGCGCCGATATGGCTCGTGTAAACCACATGGTCGGCCTGATCGAGCGCCAGCCGTGAGCCGACCGCTTCAAGGTCCGGCACCTGAATCATGATCTTGCCGCCCGGCTTTAAGACTCGCGCAAATTCCAAGAGAGCCATGGCCACCTCGTGCGCGTACAGATGCTCCAGCACATGCGAGGCGAAGAGTGCGTCATAGCTTGCGTCCGCGATCATGGGCATGGCGACGATGGAGGCTACAACGTCAGGGGCAACCTGCGGGTTGCAGTCGAGGCGCACTTCCTTGTAGGCCGCGAACTCGTAAGGCGGCTTGTTGGTCTTGGAACCGCAGCCAGCATGGAGGAGGTATTTCAATCCCATATCACCTCCGGATGAGAGCGTGTTGCCGGCCAAATCACCGGCTCCCGCCGAATGTACTGCTCCCATTGCCTCTTCGGGTAAGCCGTCTTCGCCGCATGGTCGTAGTGCCAACCAAAAGCGAATTTCGAGCAGTCCACCAGGCAGCGATAACCGAGTTTGTTGGCGTTGGTGAAGAAGTGGAAGTCTTCCGTGCCCCCCACGGTCATCTGTCCGGTGGTTTCGTCGATGCCGAAGTCGGGCTTCTTGTACCAGCACGGATTGCCGTACTTGTCCTTGCCCAGGTCAAGGTCTTCCGCCATGCGCGTGTACACTTCGGCCCGCACATAGGAGAGCCCCTGCGCCCAGCCCCAGGCTTCAAAGGTTTCGTCAGGCAGAAACTTCATCGTCCCTGTCTGACCGCCCGAGAAGATCAGCGGCTCGCCCAGGTCCCCCTTGCAAAAGTAAACGCCCGCAGCGATGTCGCGATCATGGGAAGCCAACTTCAGCAGGGCCATCTTGTTGACGATCACGTCGTCGTCGATCCAGAAGATCCCTTCCAGGTCATGGCCGCTTTTCTGAGCCTGCTCCAGGACGAGGGCCACGAGTTTGTTGCGCATCTCACCGACTTCGTTGCCGACTTGATCCATGCCGGGGATAAATCCTTTGCCCACGTTCATGGGCCAGAGCAGATTTTGGATCGCTACGGTCCAGTGAATCGACACCATCCCCAGGGTCGGCGTCAAGACGGCGATCACTTTGGTCTTGGCGGGTACAAGGCCCTGGCGCTGGCCGTTGGCCTGGGCTTTTTCTGCTTCCGCTACCTGCATGCGGGCTCCTTAGGCGAGCAAGTTCTGAGCGACCCGGACCCAATCCACGTTCATTAGTCCGGCGAGGTTCGTGGCCGAGTTACTGGTCCCCGAGTTTGACACGTTGGCGAAAGAAATGATCGGCCCCATGATGCCGGTCGGGAACGAGGCCGTCAAAATATTGTCCTTCTGCGTCAGGAAGGTTGCTGCCTGCACGCCGTTGACGAACACCTTGAGCATGGCCTTGGCGGTGTTGCCCGCGGTCTGCCCGGTGCCGGCCGTGGTGATCTGCTGCGTCGGCGCGAACGGATCAAATACGAAGCCGAGCTTGTAATAGGTGCCGGCGCCGATCGCGCTGCCGAGCACGGTTGAGACCAATGAAGTCAAGCCCGTGCTGAATACCGGCGCCGTCGAAGCAAGCTGGAACACAAATGCCCAATCCTGCCCGCGCCCGGAGTCGGCGTTGTAGAAGCCGATCAAGTTCCGCGTCGTCGTCAGCATCTGGGAGCTGCCGGCCGAGACCACCGTGAACGGGTTATTGCTGCTGGGAGCACCTACGTCGGCCAAACCAATGAAGGCATCGCGCTGGCCCGACGTTACTGAGGTCAGAGCTACGCGGCACTCGAAAGCAAGCCGGCCCTGAAGCGCCGAGTTGCCCGAGGAGTTGGTGATGAATTGGTAAGCGCCGATCTGGGAGTTCAGCGTTACCTGGGTATTCGAGGCGCCCGTGGAGACCGTGCCTGAGGATGGAACGAACTGAATCGCTCCACCGACGATTGAGGCGTCAACCAGGGGACCGGCATTCGAGCCGGCGTAGAGCGACCAGTTACCGATACTGAGCGAGGCGGCTGTGGCCGCAGCGGGGAAGCCGCCGATATTCAGGAAGTCGTCGAAGAAGTGCATCCCCAGGCGAGGGTCCTGAAGGAAGTCTTCTATCCAGGCGTTCGGCGAGCCGGGCGCTTCCCAAATAAACTCGCTCGGCCCGCGTTCGGTGTTGACCGCGGAGGCGAGGCTGCCGGTCGGGGCATTGGCGCCGTAAGAAATCGTTTTAACGGCCATCGGGGAACTTCCCTTTACCTGCTCTTGGCTCTTAGGTCGCGGCCGGTTCAGGCGCCGGCTCCGGTGACTGAGTTTTCTTCGGACGGCTCTTGCGCTTGGGCTTCGCGGGCTCTTCAGCCTTGGGCGCGGCCGGTGGATCATTGCGGTAGACGCGGTAGCTGCTGGTGATGCGGACCAGGACATCCGAGGGCAAAACTTTGGGGAGCGTAGCCTTGCCCCAGCTCCATCTTTTCTTTTTGTCCTCGTGATCGACGCCCTGCTCTTTTATCTTTTCGCGTTCGACCTGCACCACACGGCCATCCATGCGCCTGACCATCGGCTCGTACAGTCCTTCGCCGGCCTGGCACTGTTCGGGCGTCGAGTTGGTGAAGCCGATCAGATGCCGGCAGTAACCGTGCTCGTCGAGATCGACCACTTGGCAGCCGAACGGGCAGGCATTGACCTTGCCGCCTTCCTCGTGCGCCGTCGCCATCTTCGCTTTCATGAGCGGAGACAGGTTCGCACTGCGAGCGGCGGGCTTGCCTTCGTGGTCGATTGAGAACGGCTGTGATAGGCGCGGGTCCATTTGACTACTTTCGAGGTCTCAAGCTATAGTTGTAAGCCCACTCAGGAGACAACCATGCGAACCGGCAGACCGCAGACGCAACTCAGTTATTTGGTGACTGGCAAAAAACGTTGCAAACGTTGCAAGCGTAAGTTGCCGCTTGATTCTTTTCACGTAGCTCGAAGTTCCAACAACGGCCGCAACTATCCGTACAGCTATTGCAAACAGTGCCAAAGGAAGAACGTCCGCGAATTCTTTGCAACGCCTGCGGGCAAGCGACTGATTCGGTCTCGCAACTTGAAGCGAGACTTCGGGATCACCGTCGCCCAGTACGACGCGATGGTCGAAGCGCAGAACGGCCGCTGCGCAATCTGCAAAGGCGCAGAGCAGCACATTAGCCCATACACCAAAACTGTTCGTCGCCTTTCGCTCGACCATAACCATCGCACCGGGAAACTTCGCGGGCTCCTTTGTTCTCTTTGCAACAGGCGAATCGGCCTATTCAATGAGGACCTTCAACTCCTTCGGGCGGCTATCTCCTATCTCCAACAACACGCATAAACAAACGTTTATTCAACTTGGGTTGGTCGTCCCCGTTGAAAGGACCGCATGACAGCGGCGGTTTCTCGTTATAAACTGATAAGTTGCGTCCACAAAATGCGCGCTCATCGTATGCTGCCCCGGATACACAGGCACGCGGGTTTCCTTGAGCCACCAGCCGCGCAGGATGAAGGTCTTGAACCAGCCCCAATTAAGACCAAAGACGGGGTTAGTTGTGTCCGCTTCCAGTTTCGGAATCCACGTCACACCGACGCGGCGGAACATGACCTTGCCGTCCATCGAAGCGACATCGGTTCCCAAGTTGTCGTTCTGCGATTCGAGCGCTTCTTCGAGCGGCCCGATGACGCCGTAGTTTGTGTACCAGCCGTACTGGTCGCCGGTGTTGAATGTCGGGATGCCATCGACTGGAGGCTGGAAGTCGGTGAACGTCGCCGCCTTCCTCCAGTGCCGGATCAAGTCATCGCGCGAGACGCTGGTGTATTGGTAGGTCCAGTTATTCCAGCGCGGGTACGTCGTTGGGTTGAGGCCGATGGTTGTGAAGCCTGAAGGGGCGCCGCCGTTGAATCCTTCGGTCGCGTTCTTTACTACCCAGGTATAGACTCCCCAGGGAGTCACGTTGTCCGTAAACGCGACGGGAGGTCCCCAGAAATTCGCTTCCATCAATTCGGCGAGTGAGATAAGCGCTGCGATGCGGCGGGTCTGCACAAGATTTACAATCCTGCGCGGCTCGCGGTTCATGTCGATTTCTTGGCCGATGATTGCGTAGTTCGTCGTCGAGTTCCGCCAATCCGCGGTCGCCTGGACCATCACGTCCACGATGTTGACGTTATCGCCGGCAGCCAGGCCGACGTTGGCGGCAGCGCCGGTCTGATTCACCATCACATCCCATTGCACGCCGAAGCCCGATTCCAGTTGAATGCGGCTCTTCTTCAAGAGGTTCCGCATGGCGGTGTGCTTCTGGAGATCGGTGGCGATTTCCGTGAAGCGCATCTCGCCGAGATCGCGCAGGGTAGTATTGACCAGATCGCCCAAGGCAACAGCGGTCAAGGCATTCGGGGCTACCACGGGGAACTCCTGTTACCTGCTCTTGCCTATTCGAGGAAACTGTCTGCGGGCAAATCGCCGTTGGCCTGGGAGTCAGACTCCAGCTCGCGCAGGGCGGCGGCCACGCTGCGCTCGGCGAGCTCACGGCCCTTCGGTTCGTTGGCGCCGCGGCGCTGCGTCGGTCGAGCCAGGGCGGCGCGATCCCATTCTTCATTGGCTGGCAAACCATTGCGAGCCGACTCAGGTGCGGCTGGCGCAGCCGGCGTGTTGGTGCCATAAAGAAGCTTGGCAGCGCGGCTGATTTTCTGTTCCAGCGTGCCGGGCTGTTTGGCCATGCTCTGGACTTCGTTGAGCACGGCGATGCGTCTCCGGCCTTCCGCCGATCCCGGTTCGATTTCATGGCGCGGCTGTTTGCCCAGCACCGATTCAAACTCGGCGGGCAGGGAAGCGAAGGCGCGGTCGATCTGATCGGCGAGGGTGAGGTTGTGGCGAATCACTTCGCGCTGTGTCAGGGATTGCACCTGCTGTTTGAGCTGGCGCAGCTCCAGCACTTCGGCGCGCAGGGCCTTGATCGGCGCAAGCAGATCCTTGTCGTAGCCGGCCTCGATCAGAGTGTCGAACGGATCGGCCTCAGCAGCCGGCGCTGCCGGTGCCATTTGAGCAGCGCTCGGTTGCTGAGGAACGGGAACACCTGGCTCGGCGGAGAACAGCGGGCGCTCGGCGTTCTCCCCGCCCGACTGCATCAGGCGGATGCGGTTGTTTTCCTGGCTGAGCTTCTGGGCCTGACGGCGCATGTGCAAGACCGTGCGCTGCAACTCGCCGGGGTCGGTAGTTTCAATCTCTTCTTCGGGGATGCCGAACTCCAGCGCGTCATGCACGATGGACGGCGCATGCCGGCGCTGCTGAGCTGGTTCTTGTTGAGTCGGCTCGCGCGGCACGAAACGGCCGGTGACTGGATCTTTCGGTGGAACAGGACGGGAAGATAATGGAGCCTCCGGCTGCGTGAACTCAGCCGAAGGCTCACTCGATGGAGGTACACCAGCGGGCTCGGCATTATTGGTCGTATTGCCGAGATCATATTCGTCTACAAGAGTCTTGGCGGGTTCTGCCGCCGGCTTGGGATCAGATTCCGGCACGTATCCATTCGCTTCACCTGCTCTGGTTCGGTGGCCGGTCGATTTACAGAAGTCTAAAGAGCAAAGGGCACTTGGTCAAGTTCAGGCTGCCAAAATGAGGTATTCCATCTGGCAGGCGGCCGTGTTGGCGATGGCATAAGGCACGCATGCTTGGTCGAGTGGGCCGAGGAAAAAGTCGCCCGCAGCCAGCCGGAGAAAGACAGCCCCCGAGGCACCATTCTGTAATTGAAGGTAGTTGGTGGCGTCAAGGTTCATGAAAAAACTCCAATGCGGATTCGTGACGCCGCCTAGGGCAACCACCGTCGCCGAGGTGGGGACCAACATCGTGTCCTGGATATAGGTTGTGCCGGTCATGCTTCGCAGCAAGCTTGCGATGCTGCGCGCGGTCGCCGAGCCCATGATCGACGGCTTGTTGCATGACAGCGAGGCCGTCAACGTAATCTCATTGGCCATCAGTCAAAGTCCTCCTCCCCCAAGAGCCAGGCGATCACGACCCAGCCGATCAGGCAGAGAACAAGAACCAGCACAGCAACGCAGCCGCCGATAGCAAGCCCCGTCATTAAAACGCCACCGCCTTACTCAATCCGGGTCATTATCGCTGGCGCTGATAAGCCAAAGGACCACTCCGACAAAACCTACCATGATCGTCATGGCAAGAATGGCAGCTCCACCATTAACTAAGTCAGTCATCAAAACGCCACCGCCAAAATCTGCTCTCCGTAAAAGAGCCGTCGTAAGCGCCGCTCGGTCAGGCGGTTCGCCTTGAGGAGCCGGGGAATCGCTTCGGCTCCTTCAAGGCAATGCCCCAACAAGATCGCGAGCAGGCGCACGGCCCGGCCTCCATTACCTTCAGTTGCCCGTGGTGCAGGAGCGGTTCCAGTCGAAGGTCCAGGGGTTAAAAGTTCGTCGATACTGCCTCAGGCGTTCGCGGCGCTCTTCGGCATCATCCTCAGATGGCGAGGCAACTGGCTCTTGCCTCGCCGGAGTCACATGCACGCCTGGCATATGCATGTTGGAGGATGCGCCCTGTCTGGCCGGCTCATTGGACATCACCTCCTCAATCTTGTTTGCCACCGTGGCCGTCTCAACATAATCGCGGGCACGCGGCAGATCGACGTAATCGCGTTTGCGCGGCAACTCCTGGCCGACAACATAGCACGTGCAGACCGCGATGATGGCGAGAACAAAAAGCAGCGGCGCAAGTTGCAGGCACAGGTCGCCTAGCAAGCGCAGGAAAGTTTTCATGGTAAACCTCCGAGAATAAAAGGGCAGGGCAAGCTGCCCACCTTTACAAAAGCCGCCCACCCCACCCCCTCGTCGTCATAGCCCGTACTTCGACAGCACCAAATCCAGGATCGTGTTCGCCCCTTTGAGCAAGCCCAGAATAATCGGGTTCGTGGTGCGTGCCTCCAGGCCGGCAAACAGCGAATCGACCAGAGCTTCCAGTGCCGGCGCATCGGCCGTCTTTATCGCCGTCTTCAGTTTTTCAGGGTCCATGTATTTCTCCTTGAGGTAAAAGGGCAATTAGAGTGTTCAATTGCACGACATCGGCTTGCGCCCAGTAATTGCGCATGCCGGTCATGAGTCGGCGGTTGTCGCCGGTGATGAGGAACGTATGACCAAGCGCCCCGTCGATGCCGCCGATGATCGTTCCGCGCATGGCCTGCGGATCGGTCGGCAGAGCGGAGATGCCGGCGCGCTCGGGAACCATAGTCGTCATCTCAACGCCACCGGGCTCGCACCCCAGAGGGACCGCAGTGACTTCCAGTTGTCGAGCCCGGAAGATAATGCCGTTAAGCTTCCTCATTTGCTCGGTCGTAAGCGAGTTGACGCCCTTGAGCCAGGTCAGGAGCAAGCCGAGCAAACCAAAGATAATGCCTATCCAGATCATGGTTTCTCCAACTCGGCGAACAGGAACGTGCGCAAGAGGCCGTGGTGAAGTTGGAAGCCTTTCAGATTGTAGCCTTGCGCCAAAAGATTGTTGACATCCTTCGCAAAGCGGTTGAGGCCGAAGCGAAGGAAAATCACGCGGGCGAGGAACAGCTTCTTGGAGATCAGTGTTTCAGTTTTCATGCGGGGCTCGCTTCCTCCTGGACCGGGCATTCGCAGCAGACCGTGCATTTCTTGCAACCGCTGCACAGCGCCTTGCAACCGCATGGGCACCTGGCGCAGTCGCACGTTTTCGGATCGGTCTTGCAGCACGGGCATTTCTCATCCTTTTTCTTCGCCATGAATGATCTCCTTTAGGTTGTCGAAACCGCCATATATAATGAAGCAGGCTGGGCGCAGTCTATTACGCTACGCCCGGCCCTGAACACAACCCGCTGGATAGGAGCGAGCCATGTCTGAAGATAATTCTACAGTCCAATACCGAGACATCACCGGATTTCCTGGCTACCGGGTCGGGGATGATGGTTCCGTGTGGAGCCGTTGGCGAACTTGCCGCTGGGGAACCCTGCTTACAGATAAGTGGCACCGACTGAAGGCGAGCGTCAAGAAGGACCGCACGGCTGGGCGCGCCTATCTCTACCTTAACCTCGTGCATAACGGCAAGGCGCAAAGTTGCCGCGTACATCGGCTCATTCTTCAATCTTTTATTGGGCCATGTCCTCTCGGGATGGAATCTAGGCATCTCGACGGGAATCCAGCCAACAATCGGCTCGACAACTTGCGCTGGGGCACGCCAGAAGAAAACCGCGCTGACAATCAGAGGAATGACCGTCACATAAAAGGCGAAAGGCATCCTTTGGTAAAACTTACTGAGAAACAAGTTCTTGCAATTCGTGCGCGCCGAACCGCAGGAGCATCTTTGCGCGAACTGGCGGCAGAGTTCGGAGTTGGCGTGCCGACTATCAGTAGCATTGCGAATCGAAGAAGTTGGAAACATATTTAGCTCTGCGAAACAGCTTCGACAACGACTACCCAAGCCGCATCTGGGAAAGCTTTTGAATCCGCAAGGTCGCCCATGCCTGCCTGAGACCAAGAGTCGCCCCAACTGTTCCAAATTCTGGTCTTATGCGGGCCGAGAAGGCGAGTGAAACAAATTGAGTGCCCCCACCAGTCCGCGTCTCCAATCACCGGCAAGTTCAACAACAACGCCGTCGCTATCTGTTGCCGGCGCAAGCTCTGGTCATCGGAGCAGTCTAAAAACTTTACGCATTTGTGCAAGCCCGCGTTGGCCCAAGTCTGCGGATTATCATGTGAGCGGTCCATCGACTGCATCGGCCAGAACTGCGCCGAAGGGATTCCACGGTCGGCAATGAACTGGATCGAGTCGATGCCGTTGCCGCCTTCATCGCGGTAGTTCTTGATGATGCACGCCACGGCATACGCCGACAGAGGGACATACGGCTCATTGTTCACCGCGCGCGCCAACGTGACCGCCGAGGTACTCGAATGCGCCCAGCAGTAACCTTTGCCGTTCTGGTCGTAGCTCTGGATCTGCCCGCCGAAATTGCCCTTGTCGCGAATGTGCTGCAAGCTCGACTGAGTTGCCTCCTGCTCCGCGATGCGCGCCGGCCATTCGCTTTCGGGAATCAAGTCCAGGTCGAAGGACGGTGCCATGGCGAGGCAGCCTTGGGGGTGCTTGTCCCAATCGCGCGGCACGAGGCCCTTGGCACGCATCAAGCCGTCCGGCCCGATGTGCGGCAGAAGGTGGAACTCCGGGGTGTCGTCGTCGATGGTGATGAGGTCGGCCATGCTAAGGTTTCTCTTTCGATTTGACGATCTCGCCCGCCTGTGCGTCTACGACATGCCACCAGTCCACAATCGGGTCGATGATCGCTGCCTCCTGGGTAGCTTGCCACAAGGTTGGGAATCCGGCACGGAGGTCCTTCCAGCCGCCTTGCGTCTCCGACTGCCGCGCACCGAAAAGCAGATAGGGCATATCAGCCTCCGGCGTACTTTTGGAGAAGCTTCATGGTCTCATCCATGCTCGCCGGCAGCGGCCCTTCATAGCCGGTCTTGCCGTTGGAGATAATCAGCCATGGCAGCAACTTCCGGTCACGCTTCATCGCATCCTGCCAAGTCTTTGACTCGGCGCTCATGTCCTCATTGGCCGGCAGCGCTCGCCATTCGGGAGACTTTCCGTCCGGTCCCTTGGCGGTATGTTCCCTGAGCCAGCCGCGCAAGGTTTCCGAGTAGAGCACTTCGCGCTGTCCGGCCGGCAGCTTCCCCAGCGCTTCGGCGTCGTAGATCATCAGCACGCGCAGGCCGTCGCCGGGGATCGGAGCCGGAGGCTGCGGCGGGGTCGGAGGTATTGGTGGAACGGGAGGAACCGGAGGCACTGGCTTACCAACAGTGACCACGCACGAGAACGGCCCAGCGATCTTGCCCGCCAAGACGCCGCGCACCTGGAGGTTATAAACTCCCGACGTCGGCGCCACGAAGAAGTTTTTCCGGCCCGCTTCAATAGTAATCAGATCCCACTCACCCGGATCATTCTTCGAGTCCCATTGTAAATCCGCAGCGCGGGTCTGGATGTCGATTTCAACGATGCGCCCGGGTTGCGCCTGCACGGCCGCCGGGACTACGATGTCCGGACCAGGAATGGGAGCAGTCTTAACCCACCACCACACACCCAGGCCAGCACCAGTCAAGAGGACCGCCGCGACCAGGCCGCACAGCGAACCAAGGAGAAACGTCGATGATGAAGCCAGCGTTGGTGCAGGTGTTGGTGTCGGCATCGGGGTTGCATCAGGCATCGGCATTTCTCACTCAGGGACTTCGGGCAGGCCACTTGGTTTTACTTCCGGCACCTCGATGCCGCTTTTTCTGGCGATCATCCTTACCATCATCTCGATCACGACCAAGCGCGTCACCATCGGCTGCATCTTGTTCGTCAGGTCATGCACGCGCTTCCACAGCCCGTCTTCCAGCCGGTGAATCCGCTCCTCGGTGTTCTCGCGCAAATCCTTGATCGACTGTTCGAGATGAATCGTGTCCGCTTTGGTAGCAAACACTGTCAAGCCCGACGACATCTTCTCGAACTGTTCCTGCGTTACCGGCAGCGCGGCGATGGTCGGCGTGAGCTTGCGCCAGCCCAGGATTACCTGGATCGCCGTGGAGATGGCGGTCAAGGCCGCCACGGCGATCAATACCCAGACGCCAACTTGAGCGGGAGTCGGATCGGGTATGGCCCCGTTGCCGTCTGCAAAAAGCATCCATTCACCTCAATACTCGCTCCGCAACTCGCGTTCCGACGGCGGTCCCGAAGCCGTGTCGCTCCCCTTGAATTGTCCCGGCTGCGCGTCGCCATAACCGCCAGCGCGATCGAAGAAACCATAAATCTGCATATATCGCTTGCGTTGAGACCGACTCGTAAACACCGGCCTTCCGTCCTTCATGAATTCTACAGGCACGCCTTTTTTTTTGGCATCGGCTTCGGCTTCCTTGACTTGTGCGGGATGCACCGCGAGGGCATCCGACTTGATCGGCTTGAAGCCACGGAAGCTTGCGCCAGCGCGGCCAGTGCCGCGGCGCTGGTGGAGCGAACGATAAAACTGGTCCAGCGCATCGCGGATGTCGTTCATTGTCCCATCCCAGAAGGCTGCGGCGTCCCGTTCTGTCCATTCGGCTTCATTGCGTTGATCCGACCTAAATCCATCCCATATCTTGAGGCTGCTCCGGAGGAGTGCCGCTCATAACTCCGGCTTGTGGATTGCGGCATGGTCCGCCCATGCCCGCCCGCCGAAGGTGAGTCCTGCTCCGGCGGCTCCATGATCGTGAGGATGTCCGCCAGGTCCGGCATGTCGAGGTACTGGCCGACCTTCTGGAGATACGCGTTCATGTCGAAGTTGATCCCCTGCTGCACCAGCAACTGCATCATGGGAATCACAATCTGGGTCACGACCATGTTCATCTGCTGCAATCGCTCTTCCGGGCTCTTGGCGCGGGTCGAGTAAGGATCGACGCGGATGTCCAGATCAGCGAAGTTGACCTTCTGCCGCTCAGCCGGATGCACGCGGCGGGGAATCGAAAACTCAGGCATACCCGGCAATGAATGCGTGGTGCGCATGACCTTGTACGGATCGTGCCACCAGTACCAGCACATGGCCTTCAAACTCGCCGACACAAAGTTGGTCGTCGTCTCCTGCATTTCCTGAATCAAGCCGCTGGCATTGGCGTTGAGCATCTTGTCCTGGCCCAACGTCCGGCTTTGCGGTGCCGTGCCGCCCATCAGCTCCAGGTTGCCGGCCGTGCGATTGAACAAATCATAATTCTGCTGGAACATCGCCAATAGCGATTGATTCGGACCGCCCAAACTCGTCGGCCGGATCTTCTCGGGGTTATCGACCTTGTAGGCTTCGCCGTCGTCCGCGTTGACAATCCTGTTGCCGTCCGCGTCGGCGCCGCCGGAGATCCACAGGTTATCTTTCTGCCGCTCGGCCTGGCGCATCAGTTTGCGGTACAAGTTGTTGGCGAAGAGGTGCTGGTCGATCAGATCCATCACCGGCGATTTCGGCATAACGTTCCCCGGCACCAGGCCGTAAGCGAGCACATGGTAGGGTCCGCTGTCGGGACCGAGCCAGCGCTGCTCTCGCAGAGGATCTTTAGGGCCTCCAGCTCCCGTGCCTGACGGTCCAGTAAGCGAATCATCCGCCAGAGTAAGCACGAGCCTGTGCCTGGGAAGGTACACTTCCCAGAGGTCAACAGCGTCCTCAAATTCTTCCGTATCGACTCCAAGGTACGTTCGACCGAGCAGGCTGATTCGTTCATCTCCTTCCAGGTTGTAGGGCGGGTCGTAGGATGGTTCGAGTTCCTTGCGCGCTTTCGAGTAGATTTTCGAGTCACGGATTGCCTCCAGCGGCACACGAAAGCGGTGGCCGATGAAGCTCACTTCCTGGAAATCCCGGGCGTGAATGTCGAAGACAAAATCATCAAGATCGACGCGCTCCGCGAAGACGCTGCCGGCCCCGAGGGTCCACGACATGCGCGCGGCATCGGCGGGAGTGCCCAGCGCGACCTTCAAGACGCCGATGGAGAAGAGCGCATCGAGCACCACGCGCTGGTAGGTGTTGGCCAGGCGCAGGTCTTCAATCTCTTTATTGGCCCAGGACTGGCAAGCGCTGACCGTGGCTTTGTGAGCGCGATCGAAAGTGGAGAGGCTGACGCGCGGCGCTTTGGCGATCAGCTTCGGGCCGACGATACCGACGTACTGGGCGATCAGGTTGACGGGAACGGTTTGCTTGGAGCCTTCTTCGGACCAGTGGAAGCCGACCATCTGCCTTACGGCTTCGCGGCGGTTCTCGCGGTAGCGGCGCAGGACCAGCCGCGAGCGCTGCATCGCCATCGTGAGCTTGGGAATATCAATCGAGCCGGATATGCGTGCCAGAAATCACGAGCGCTTTACCTGCTCTAGAAACTCATCACCAGCTTGATCGCGAAGATGACCACAAAAGCTACCACAACGATCCAGAATATCTGCACCACCCAGCCGGGAATGCCGACGCCGAATTGCCGCAGCGCAACATACACCAAGCCACGCAGGCGGCGATGACGACAATGTAGATCAGCAGTTGGCCGATGGAGAGTCCCAGCACGAGCCGTTCCGGTCTACCTGCTCTAGGTCCACACCTGAGCTTCTCGTTCCCGCTGATCGACCAGCAACTTGCGCCACGCCAGCGACCCAGCGATAACCTGCTGCTGCCCTTCGGCGTCCACGCGCTTCGTGACGAACCGTCTCGCCATCTTCCAGGCCAGGGCCATGCCAATCGTCAGGTCACCATGATTCTCCCGCGCCCCCGTGGGGTTGTCACCACCGGATTCCAGGTTGTGTTCGATCTTACCATCCGAGTTATATTTGAAGCGCAGGCACTCTTCAAGACAGGCATGCGAGCGCACCACACAGTCTCGGCTCTGCAAAGCCGCGCGGTATTCATCCAGCAAAAGCAGCTTCGCCTCGGTCGTTGGGAACCAGCCCGGCCGCGACCAATCGGAGTTGCTCCTTTCGGCTCCGGGGAATTTACTCTCGTTCTCGCGCTTCAAGACGTTCGTGTAGCCCAGCTCCATAACGCGCTTGCCGAACGGCACGCCAGGCCCGGCCTTCTCCCAGGCGAACCGCGCCCCCTCGCCGTCTTCGGTGCAAAACAGCCAGCACAGGGCCACGCACAGGACGGCAAACAACTTCGGCTCAATATGGGCATTGACGTATTCCGCCACCTGCTCTCCGGTCAGGCAGTTGATGCACTCCCACACCGACGGCGTGGCTCCGGTCCCCTGGGAAACATCCGAGCCCGCCCCATAAAGGGCCTTCGGCACTCTGCCGGCCGGCGTGGGATTAATCCACAGTTTCAAGTGACCGTCTTTCACCGGCAGCAGTTCCAGCGGCTTACCGTCATCGGGATCGAAGTGCAACTCCCCTACCCAAACCGGATCGCGCGTGGTTTCAGCCTGAAGTCTCCTCACCATGATCGCGTCGAAATACTGCCACATGGCCCCCGAAGCATCGCCGTCCAAATTCATCGCCACGGCCCGCTGACTTCCCTGGCGGATGCACTGATCGTCGTAATAAGGCGAGCGCAGACCCGGGCGCATCCCACCGGTCGGCGCCTCGCTCATGACGAAGTTGAAGTCCTTGGGGAATTGGTGCTGCTTGTCGAGCACTTCGATCTTGCCGTCGCGATAGCGGTAGAGACCGCGGCGCTTGTCCGGATGCTGGGTCCAGTGCATCTGCAACTTCCGGTAATCGACGCGCTGGGTCAATTCATAGAACGCCTTGTCAACGCCGCGCTGCGTGCCGTTAAAAATCCGGCAGGCCGTGGTGTTGGCGGTGTGATGCAGAACGTCGTAATCCTTGCCGTTGTCGAACAGGCTGTACTCGTCGATGAACATGGCCGTGGCGCGGCCGCCCACGCCAGCCTTTGAGGTCGATGCCTGCCCGGTGATCGCGCCGCCCAGCATAGGATTGGTGAAGACCAACTTCTGCCGCTTCACCCGGCCCGCGACCATCCAGTCCGGCAAACGCTCGATAACAAAATCCAGTTTCCAGAAAAGACAATCCGAGTCGCCCGGCGTATCGACCGCATCCTCATTGCGCGAAATGCAAAGAAACTTCTTCCAGGGATGGAACAAGAAGAACCAGAGCATGATGAGCAGGCACAGCCAGCTTGCGCCCATCTCGCGGCTCTTCTCGATCACCAGGTCGCGGCGCTCGGCCAGACACTCCAAGACCGCCCGGCAAGCCTCATCCTGAAAATCCCAGGTAATGAACGGGCCGATTTCCTGGCTGGCTTCACCGATTGAATTGGGGTTGAACTGCCAGACGAAAGCATTGATGAAAAAGAGAAGATCGTCTTTGCAGCGCTGCATCAGGTAACGCTGCACGGCGACCGACTTCTGAGCGCGGTCCAGGAGGAAGGCGCGGAAAAGTTTATTCCGTGCGAGGTCCTTGGGCGGTGAAAGGCTCGTCACTCTGCGGAATCGTTTCTACCTGCTCTAAGGCTTTCAGCAAATTCATGCTCAATTCGTAAGGAGGGATCGCTGCCATCGCCGCGCGAATTGCTCCGCGCCATTGCTCTTTGGCTTCCTCTCGAAGATGTTCCCAGACCAGCGGACGGCCCGACGAGTTTAATATGAACCGATGCGCGTAGCTCGGCTTCAAAAACTCCCCGTAAGACGCCTTCGCCATTTGGTCCAGCAACGTCATGGGCTCTCCTTTTTTGCCTCAAACTCTGCCAACTTTGCCCATTCCTCATCCAGCAGTCGCTTCACCTGCTCTGGGATTTCATAACGCAATGCCGGCTCCCCTGACTTCGGCTCATCCTGCTTCCGCTCCCTCTCCTTGGCCAATCGAATCTCGTGGGCCTTCTCCAGATCCGCCAGCTTTTGCATGAACCCCTTGAAGTCGTCCAGCATGTACTGCCGGCACTTGGCATGCAACTCCGACGGCTCAGCACCAGCCTGGACCGGCTGCTTCGTCTTGGCTACGTGCCGCATGGCCTTCAGAAGGGCCGATGGTTCGCTCATCCTTGCTCCTTGTTCTCCAGCGGCAATACAACCACACGATAAATCCGGTCCACCACTGGAGCTAGATCATCAAGATCAAGTCCCGGAAAACTATCAACAAGAATCGCCGCGATCATCCCCTTCCGAGTGATCTTTATCGAGAAACTCGGCTGCCTAGGCGCCCCCGACTTTTGCACTTCGTCGTCGCTCATGCCGAAATACTACCCTTGACGCCGTGTATATACAAGCCGTACCTTCCACAGAATGAAGACCACCTTCCTCATCGTTCGCTGCTCCGAAGAAGAAAAAACCCTCGTGAGAATGGGAGCCGAAGCTTGCGGTCTGGACCTCTCCAAATTCGTCCTCAGCAGGTGTATTGACAAAAAACCAACAGAATCTCCCAACTCAGTCCAAAACCCGCCAACTCCGCCAATTGTAAATACAAACCGCCCTGAAATACCCCCATCTATTACTGAACCACATTGCCTCGACCGCTGCATACGACTCGGCATCCGTGACTGCGAAGTCTGCCCAAAACGTCCAAAAACTGTAGAGCCAAAATCGTCGCAAGTTCAACAAGAGAGCGGGGTTCAACTCCCCCAACCTCCGCCTCAATCCCCCCGGTGGTGTGGCTCAGATCCCCGCCAGAGGGCCGCCGGAACGCTTCCAGGCCGCGATTTGACAGGTTTTGGGGGTTTGGGGTAGGGTTTGGCGTGTTTTGACGCGGAAACCGAGGAAATAAGAGGGGAGGCCGAACGTGCAGCAATTCCAGCCGATTCACCTTGACCCGAGCAACGGAGCGGCCGTGATAACGGCGACCGTGCGCGAGCTGCGAAGCCTGGTGTTAGTGCATGAGGTTAAGGTACGGGCTCAGGAGCGGATTTGGCGGCGAGTCGAGCAAATGGCTGTGTACGCGGTTTTAGCGGCATTGGCGGGGTTCTGGTGCTACTTATTGAGGGTCTGAGCCAATGATCCGCGTTCGCATTGCAACCGATGACCCCGAGCTCGATCCGCTCTTGCTCCAGCCCGATCTATTTGGCGGGCCCGGGCAGGTGGTGGGCGAACAGGGCTATCTATGGCCGGAGCTGGGCAAGTCGGAGCGTAAACCGGCGCCTGAGCCGGTCAATCCTGAACAGGGGGAGATGGTCCCGTGAGGCGAATCGTGCTGATTACCAGCGGCGGGGATTGGTCAGATGCTAGCGCCGATTTATTAGCGGAGCCTGAGGGGCGCAATCTAGAGGCCGATGTCGCAAGCTATCCAGGCTACCACAAGTCAGGAGGAGTGTTCTTGACGGGATGGCTTGAACGCTTAGGTTATGAACGGCCAACTGCTGCGGAAGCTGTCGAAATAGATGCAACCTGAGCTGATTTGAGAGCAAACGCATCCAGCGAGTAGACCGACAAAAATTCCATTTGACAAGTGCCCGCATTGTGATCTATACTTGCGGACCTGAAAGACCTTGGCGGGTCTACCCAGCGACCAAAATACGAGCAAACCTCACCCACGGGCGGCCCATCCTATCCCGCCAAGGCGCACCCGTGCGGTGGGTTTGCCGCGATCTCCGCCGGTCTGCCTGGCTGTTCCAGGCGCGGCAACTGTTCCTGTTTTGAAGGGATGTTCCCAATGAAAAGTGGACGTACATTAGTCGAACTTGCGACCGAACTCGAACGCCAGGCCAAGAGCAAAAAGGACTATATCGCCGATACCCGGCGACTGTCCTTGCGGGCCACGCCGGACGCTTCGGCGCCGATCATCATGGACGGAGTAAACGGCGGCATGCCCCTGCGGCAGACCGCCCATCAGCAGCTCAGCGCCACGCTGCAAATCCCGAAACCTTATTACGACCGCATGCTCGCCCAGGCGCCGGACCTCTTGGCCCGGAACGCCAATCACTGGCTGCAAGCGCAGCCGGCGAAGAAGATGATTCGTACCTTGGACGGCGGGGTTCGCGCGATTCTTTCCGACCGCTTTCGGCCGCTCGACAACCTTGACTTGGCCGAGACCGTCCTGCCCAAGCTGACCGCCCTGGGCGCCACGGTCCTAAGCGGCGACGTTACCGAACGCCGGCTATACCTGAAGGCAACTACGGAGCGAGTCCGCGGCGACGTCGCCAAGGGCGATACAGTCCAGGCCGGTTTGCTGGTGAGCAATTCGGAGATCGGCGAAGGGCGCTTGCAGGTTGCCGCGCTCACCTATCGCCTGGTGTGCCTTAACGGCGCGATCATGGAGCAAGTCACCCGCCGCGCTCATGTCGGCGGCCGAGTCGGCGGGGATGAATTGATCGAGGATGCCCGTGAGTATTTCACGGACGCCACGCGCCAGGCTAACGACAAAGCTTTCTTCATGTCCGTACAGGACACGGTAGCCGGTGTGCTCACCCAGGAACGTCTCGACAAGCAATTGCTGACCATGCGCCGCGCAGCCGGCGAGCAACTGCCTGAGGACATTACCGAGGTCCTGGAAGTGGCCGCCAAGCGGTTCAGCTTCACGGACGGGGAAAAGGGCTCTGTCCTCAAACACCTGATCGAGGGACACGACCTTTCCGCGTTCGGCCTGGGGAACGCGATCACCCGAGCCAGCCAAGACGTCGAGAGCTACGACCGTGCAACCGAGTTGGAAGCAATCGGCGGCGAGGTGTTCCAACTGCCCGCCAAGACGTGGGCCTGAGATATGAAGCAGGGGCACGGATGCCCTTTTCGGCAACATCTACCCAGCGTTCTTTTTCTTTCGCCCCTGGAGGAATCCTTTATGTGGCGACTTCTGTTTGGACCGATTCTGGCGCTCTTGATCGTATTTGCGGCAACGGCTGGGGAGAAAAAACCCGCCAAACCTGTACCGGCCAAAAAACCTCCGCCGACCAAAAGGGATTTTTCGCCAGGTAGCCTGAGTACGGGAGGCACTGTCTTGCAAGATCAGGTCTATCGTGGCTACGGCCGGTTGCGTCGGGTTCCGGGCGGCTGGCAGCGGCGTTGAATCTCCTGCTGGGACGGGGCACGGATGCCCCGCTTTTTTGGAGCAAGCTATGGGACTCGATTATGACTCCTGGGTGATGGCTGGCCCAGGCGGACCAAACGACGATGACGGCGAAGATTGCCCGGATTGCGACGGCTCAGGCAAGCGGTCGTACTTCCCGTTCACTGAATGGACGAAGTGCGAGCCTTGCGACGGCAGCGGACGTTTGCCCAAACCCGAGCGCGATTACGACCCGGACCCCGAGCCCATCATCAACGAGAAATGACTATCCATGAGCACGCGATGCGCAATTGCCTTTGGTCACACAAAGAATCATCAGGATAAGCTAGCGCTTGTGTACCGTCATTCGGACGGCTACCCTAACGGCGCTGGCGCTGATCTTTTAAAATTCTTCCAGGACGTAAAAGCATGCGCCAAGCACGGCGACACTCGATTTGATGATCCCACTTACCTGGCGGCAAAATTCATCATTTGGCTGACTCTCAAATACGCGAACAGCGAATGGCACAAACGATATCCGGGGGAAGACCATCCTCTCAACCAACTCGGCGTAGGTGTCATTCTCGATTACCCCGGCGATCTTGAATATGTCTACGTCGTTGTTTGCGGCAAGCGCGAGAACGATCCTGAAGTCTACGTGCACAATACTGATTCTGAGGGCAGTCCTAGCGGCGAGGCAATTCCGCTGAAACAAGCCCTGGAGGAGAGCATGCGATGAGCGTTGACCAAAAAAGCTACGACCTGGCCGCGCACTTCCTGGCCGACCATCCACACGACCTGCCCGACGTACAGGGCCTCGCCGAAGCGATCCAGCGCGAAATCGAGGAATGGCTCGAAGACTTGGCCGAGCGCCGCGCCGTTACACCGGCCTGCCTGCACGCCACCAAAGGCGTTTGCGAAACCTGCATGCTCTCCTATTGCGAAGATCCCGAAGCCTGGGCCGATTGGGGGTTGCATGAGCAGGGGAGAAAAAACATGCAAGAGTTGATGCGCGAAATTGACGAGGCAGCGCGAAACCAGCCCGCGCTGCCCGATAATCCGGAACTGCCTTTTTGAGGAGAACCCATGTCCAGAGACTTGAAAAATCTTGATCCGAAACTGAAAGAATCCCTCGACCGCTACGCGCGGGATCATATTGAGTGCGGCGGTTTTCTATCGTTCGCTCTGGAAAACAATTTCATGGAAGCCGTTTGCCGGGCCGATGATAACAGCCTGCAACAGCTCCAGGAGATCGCTCTGTACATCTACAACGATCTGCCGGCCCAATGCTGGGGCAGCAAAGAAAAAGTCAAAGCCTGGCTGGCTGTAGCGAGCTGGCTGCCGCGCCGCTAGAAATTCCGCCTCCGCGCTGGAAGGCGGTTTACGCGGCCAGGGTGTATGCGAGGACCCGGCCGCTGTTTTACCCCGTGCTGGTGCAGAGCCGCGAGTCCGTCATGGTGCTCACCGACTATAGCGCAAGAGACATGCCGGGCGAAGAGAGCGGCCGAACAGCCCGTTCGATTCGGGCGACGGGGGTTAACATTTTTTTTGGAGGTATCTCGATGACCCTGACCTGCAAAATAATCGCCGTGCATCACGGCAGCCAATTCTCGGACGGGCTGCCACGGGTAACGCTGCATTTCCTACAGGCCGATGCAATGGCCAAAGACATCAGGATCTTAGGCTTTCTGATTCCAGACAACACTGAGTTGGGCGATGAGTTCACTGTGACTTTTTCGCCGAAAACTAACCAGAAAGTGGCCGGCGATTACGCAAAAGGAAGTGGAGTATGACGATTACAGACACAGAAACCGAATCGGTGCGCGTCACCGACGACCTGGAGCAACACCCGATCACTCTGCGCTCGCCGCTCGAAATAATCCAGCACGCGCTCAACGCCAAGTTGGCGCCGGCCGAGCTGCGCGAGTATTTCGAGCTATACAGGAGCATGAAAGCCGATGAGGCGAGCCAGGCGTACGCCGAAGCGATGAACACTTGCCAGGCCGAGATGCCGGGTATTGTCCGCGACAAGGACAACAGCCGAACCGGCAAGAAGTACGCGAGCTACGAAGGGCTCAACGAGATAATCCGTCCCATCTATTCCAAGCACGGCTTCAGCCTCTCGTTCGGAGAGGAACCGCTGCCCGTCGAATCGGGCATGCTGCGCATCTTCTGCGACGTGCGCCATAAAGCAGGGCACAAGGAACGCTATCAAGGCGACTTCCCTCGCGACGGCAAATCCGCTCAACAGGAAAAGGCCATCATGACCGCGCTTCAGGGCACGGGCTCAACCTATTCCTACGCGCGGCGCTACCTCGCAAAGAACATTTTCAACTTGGCCGAGACGGACGAGGACAACGATGGCAACTCGGCGAACGCCTACATCACCCAGGAGTTATCCGACTATCTCGGCGAGCAAGTTCGCACACACAAGATTCCGTTGGATCGCTTCTTGAAATGGCTCGGGGCCGAACACCTGGGAGCCGTAACCCGGGCGCAATTCGAGAAAGCGTGCGCCAACTACAGATGGCCGACCGAGAGGAAGAACGGGAAGAAGGCAGGCTCGTGAAACACCCGATGCAAGCTTTCATGGCCGGCGCTCTTGCCGCAATGGTGGACAAGATGCGCGACATCGCCGTCATCCGCGAAATTCGCAAGGTCAACCCCGATGGATTCGAGGTTGTGCTTGGCTCGCGCTGCGTCATTCGCGTAAAGCTCGAAACCGTCGATTGGGGTTTGGACGAATCAATCGCCCTTCCAGAATCGAGGCCCACATGAAGATCATCGAATGCCAACAGGGCTCCCGCGAATGGCTCGAAGCTCGCCGCGGTCTAGCAACTGCCTCCCGTTTTGACAAGATCATCACGCCCAAAACCGGCAAACTGTCCGCTTCGGCCGATGAACTGATCTGCGAACTCCTGGGCGAGAAACTAAGCGGCGAGCCCGTGACTAACGGCCATGTGTCCCGCGCCGGCGAGCGCGGCCTGCAACTCGAAGCCGAAGCCCGTGGCTGGTACGAACTCCAGACCAATTGCGATGTGCATCAAGTTGGGCTGTGCATTTCTGACTGCGGGCGATTCGGCTTTTCGCCGGATGGGCTACTTAAGAATAAACACGGCAATTACTACGGCGGTTTGGAAATCAAGTGCCACGAACCCAAGGCGCTAATCCGCTACCTCCTGAAGGGCGGCTTCGCTGAGGACCATCGACCGCAGGCACATGGCCCGCTTGCTATCGAGCCGGCCTTGGAGTTCTGGGACCTTATCTCTTACTGCCCGTGGAACGCGAGCAAGTCAACCATCGTGCATGTCACGCGCGACGCCTACACCGAGAAGCTCAAAGACGCGCTCGAAATGTTTTGGAAGCGCTATCAGGACTTGCTTGCCCAGATCGAGGATCGGCCGCTGACCGAAACACTCAAGGCAGCCATTGCGGAAGTGACCGGAGGCGCAACGTGAAAAGCAAACTCGAATTAAACCCGCACCTGGAGATCGACGGCGAATATGTAATCGAAGTCACCTATAACGGCCAGCTGATCGCAACCGTGTGCGGCATGGATGGACCCGGGGTCCGCGTCATCAGCCGGCATCCAATGTCAACCAACTTTCGCCAATACGCCATACCGCCGAATGTCATGGAGGTTCGAGTCGGCTCATGAAAAACCAAGCGCGACTACTGATCGACAAACTCAATGAGGAAGAAGCCAAAAGCCTCGCCAATGGCTTGCTGGCTTTACTCGTTACCTTGCCCGCAGGTTCCTTCTTGCAAATTTGGCGGTTCGCTATGGAAAACAAATCGTCGGCACAAGTAGACGTAGACTTCGCAATGAACTTCATCCTCAACGAATGCAAAAACATAGGGGAGCCGCCCACATGACCTGCGCCGAGTGCAAAGAAGTTATCAAAAGAGGATTCTTGCGGGCGACGGTTGCCGAGCGCGCCGCAGTCGGCAAGCATTATTGGGAATGCGACACTTGCCGGGCCGAGATCCGCGCGGAAGGCGATCCGTCCCAGGTAACACCCGAGCGCCTGGCGCAAATGAAACTGCTGGTGGCCGCTCGCTGGGCCGCTGACCAGATGGACCCGGAGGGGAGATGAAATTCCCCGACGACTTGCCACATATGCTTGAGTACCGCCTGGGCGGGGTTATAGTTGGCGGCAGGATGACCCGCATTGTCGTCTTGCCCTGCCTGCCGCGCCGGCCTGTGCGTTACATCGGCACCAGCGGCAAAACGGATGCAGCGCACGTTGTTCCGCGGATTCCTGTCGGCTGCACCGGCTGGAGACTTGTCGGCGAGACGGGCTGGCGACGGCTGCAAGATTTGCCGGAGCACTGGCTACCGTTTCTCGACCGCAAGCGAGAAACCGAACTCGACCCGCGCCCGAAATATCGCCCGCCCGAACGTGAAACCCTGGAAGGCCACGTAGAGGAAGAAGAGCAAATCAGTCCACCCAAGGACTATGTGCCTCCGAAGAAGGAGCAAAAGGATGAATCCCCTCGATCCCCCAGCGGAAGTACGCAAGGCAACCTCTATCAAGGACCGCCAGTCCAGGATTAGGGGAATGTACGCCCGCCAGATTCGCCTGACCATTGAGCAAATGAGGGCCATTGGCGCGGAACTGAACTTGCTCAAAAACCAATGCGTTGCCGAAGGCAAAGCTTGGCTGCCGGAGCTTGATACTACGGACATCCCGCGTAGCACAGCGCACCGACTCATGCGGGTTGACGATAATTGGGAGATCCTGCGTGTCCACTTATCTTCAGTGGAGAATATGGGAGTTGTCGAGGCGCTTAATTGGGCCTCCGAAACCTACTGTCGGTCCTGCCGGCTGAACGGCCCGAAGAAAAGTTGCAAGGACTGTGCGGCCATGCGGCAATCGGAGCCGCGTGAGGATGCCGGCCTTGACCAACCCGAGCCCTACGAGAAACGCATCGCGGCAACCGAGAAGGCGTACCGCAAAGACCTGGAAATGTTGGCTAAAACCAAGGCCGCAAAGCCCGGAGTCGTTGACGCAGCCTATCGAGGACTCGAAATGCTCGCCGTCAACTACAAGCTGCTCCATGCCGCGCCGACAAAGCCAGCGCCCTCGGCTTCCAAGGGGAAGTGCAAATTCTGCAAAGCGGAAATCCTGTGGGTGACCACGCAGAAGGGGAAGCGAATGCCGCTCAACGCCGAGCCTGGCGGAGGCCAATTCAGGATCGGCAAGGACAACCGGGCGGAACATGTGAAGTACGATCCCGAAGCCGACACAAGCGAGTTATATCGGAATCACCATCTGTGCTGCCCAGCGAGGAAGAAGACATGACCCACCGCCAAAAGTGCGTCAGCGATGACGGCAAGGTGTTCTTTCACCTCGAACGCTCAAGCTTTGAGCTGGGCAAGATCCGCTACGGCTCGCTTACCGAATGGGGACAGCAGTGGGAAAACGATACTTACTATGGATGCGTGAAGGACTATCCTTCCGGCTTCCCAATTGGCGGCGGACCCTGGGCAACGATTTCCATTTCGTCAATCGACGAGACGTCGCGGCATGACTGGCGAGACTTTCAGCAACTGAAGAACGCCCTGCTCGGCGACGAATGGGAAGCGGTCGAACTGTACCCAGCCGAGTCTCGGTTGCGTGATCCATCGAATCGCTTCTATCTGTGGTGTGTGCCCAAGGGAGTCTTTAACTTCGGCCTGGAGGATGAGCGAGGCCCAATGCGCATCGTGCTTGATGCCGATGAAGCCGAAGCTCCCCAAAGGCCATTTCCGAGGAAGACATGACCCGCCGTCGTCGCGACCAGTACAAACTGCCGCCCAACTGGTACGCCGAAGCCAAGGCGGCCTGCAAGATACCTTCCCCCGCGCCGGTAGCTGGGCAGACGCAAGCCGGCGCGGGGCCTGAACCGGAGTTGGTCCAGGTGACTTTGCGAATCATGCCGCACTCGGAGCCGTGGGAGCAGAGGTTGAAACGGTTGTTGAAATGGGCGGGACGAAGTTTGGGGCTGAAGTGCGAGGACTTGACGTACATCCTGCCAAACAAGCGCAGCCATGCCGAGGAGAGCACGGATGCCCACGAGCCGAGATGAGTTTATCGAAAAGTACCGCCATGTTCTGCGCTCAATCTGCCTCGACGGCTTCATTAGCCGGAACGGGGAAGAGGCGGAGTGGAAGTGGCGGCGCATCGAGAACCAGAGCAACAAAATCGACAACGTGTTAGCGCGGATATTCGATGACCTGTCGAAGCCGGCGCGGGAGTAGTTGGGCACCACACATTCAGCGAAAGGAGCGACCATGATTGGAGTTCTTATGCCGGTTGAGTGGCGTTTCACCATCGACGGCAAGGTGCCGATTCGCTGGGCGGGCTGGGTCGATTTCGGCCTCACCGGCGTTCAGTGGATTGAGGTCGGCTCTTTTTCAGTTTAGTTAGGCACCACACATTAAAAGGAGACCAAATGGCTAAAGCAAATGAGCGTCCTGTGATCGTCTGCACCGAGTTTCGCGGCGTGTTCTTCGGTTACGCTGCCGACACCAGCGGCGATGTAATCCACCTGAAACGCGCCCGCATGGCAATCTACTGGGGGACCACCCGAGGCATCATGGAGCTGGCGGAGACTGGGCCGACCTCTTCCAGCAAAATCTCGGCCCGTGCTGACATTGAGTTGCGAAAGGTCACGGCAATTTTTGAAGTCACTACCGCCGCTGTCGAAAAATGGGAGGCGGCAAAATGACTTGGACGCAATACCGCGAGCGGGTGAGCGTCTTTGACATCTTGGAGACCGGCGCTTGCCCCGATGGAGTGAATGACTGGGTATTGAATCACGGCAAAATTATTGCCGGACTAACCGCCGATTACCGAACCGGCGAAGCCGGTGAGTACATCGGCAAGGCAGCAAATGCTAACGGCTACGGCTGCGGCTACGGCTACGGCTGCGGCTACGGCTACGGCTACGGCTACGGCTACGGCTACGGCTACGGCTACGGCGACGGCGACGGCTACGGTTACGGCTGCGGCTACGGCGACAGCTACGGCGACGGCTACGGTTACGGCTGCGGCTACGGCTACGGCTACGGCGACGGCTACGGTTACGGCTGCGGCTACGGCGACGGCTACGGCGACGGCTACGGTTACGGCTGCGGCTACGGCGACGGCTACGGCGACGGCGACGGCTACGGTTACGGCTGCGGCTACGGCGACAGCTACGGCGACGGCGACGAAAACGAAAGCGCGGAAGTAAAGCCAAACTCGGCACCGACAAAAGAGCTTCAGGCGATGGTCAAGCCGGAGAGCCATGATAATCATTGACGAAGTTTGCCTGGACCGCTTCCGCCGCTCGGAACGGTGCGAGTATTGCAATCGGCCCACGCCGGACGGCACGGACCCACACCACGCTTTCATCAAGCGCGGCATGGGCGGAGGCTCAAGGCTGGACGTGCCGTGCAACTTGGCTGGCTTATGCAGAGGGTACTATTGCGGCCTGTGGGTGAGTTGCCACCAAGCGGCGCACGAAGGACGCATTCACCCAGCCGACATTCAGGCAATCATCGCGCGGCGCGAGGGCATGTTGCAGGACCAGATTTGGGAATACCTTTACGAGCTGTTGCGGCGACCGAAGTGCGAGGCCGCTGAGGAGGACGTAGCATGAGCTGGATTACTTTCAAGGATGGTGGGCTATCAAAGTCGGGCAAGACGCGCGTTTGGCGTGTCCGGTCAAACGATTCGCCGCCCGCCGCTGGCGACATCGGGGCGGTGGGATGGTACGGCCCCTGGAGAAAATACTGCTTCTTCGCGGCACCGAATACCGTCTGGGAGGAAGACTGCCTGCGCGAGATTGCCGCATTTTGCGAAAACCAAACCAAGCGCCACAAAACTGGCGAGGCCCCTGAGGACTTCGACGCATGAGCAACAAATTCCTGCGCACTGAGGACGGCGTTGACTATTTCGATTTCAACTGCTCGTGCGGAGCCGCAGGCGAGTTGGGCGTTGCGACCGAAAACGCGATGGAGCCGTTCGGTTGCCCGGAAGGCTGTGGAGCAACTTACGTGCGCTGGCGACCCGACAAGATCCCGGCACTGAAATGCGTTGTTCAGCCGGTTTATTTGGTGTGCCCGAGCAATCCGCCCCCGAGTTCACCCTGATCTACCCGGAGGACTCTGACCCATGTTCGGCTACATGAAAGTTTACTGCCCTATCTGCCGCAGTGAGATGGATGGGATGAGGCCATACGGCCGCCAAGCCCACTGTTGCGGGAAAGGATGTTATGAGGAGTGGCAATGGAGAGAAACCCTGGCACTGCTCAACCAACCGTACCGGCCAAGGCTGCCAAAACCCGAGCCCAGCCAGAGTTCGCCTTGATCCTGAAAATTACGGCTGGCCGCAAGGCCACTTATTACCGCCTTCGCCGGCACGATCCGCATCCAGGAGTAGCCAAGAAGGCATGGAGACTTGAGCAAAAGGATGGCAAGGTTTACGACGTGGCCTTGACTGAGCGCGGGCACTGGTCCTGCACATGTCAGGATTTTATTTTCCGAAGGCAAAACGCGCCGGAGCCGTGCAAACATTGTGCGGCGCTGAGAGCGTTTGGGTTGTTGTGAGGAGCCCGAAATGAAACCCATCATTGGCACAGGCGACCCGCGACCGCCGACGCCGGCTGATTATTGGCGAGCATCTTTGCACTTGCAGCTTATGGCCATGCCGGATGAAGCGCTCAAGGAAGTCTGCGAAACGCTGCTGGAGATTTACTTGCACCACAAGGCCCATATTGAGGAGCCTGCCCAATGCGCGTAATGAAACCAAGGAGCGGGCCTTGGAAATGATCCGCGCGTCCGCCCCGGAAGTTGGCGCGAGAGGAGCCACCCATGAGAGCAAGCCGAGCCGCTGAGCTGCCGCCCGAGTCGGAAGAGTCGCTGCAACAAAAAGTCTGCCAACTGGCAAGGGCGTGCGGGTGGCGCTTCGTTCACTTCCGCCCTGGCCGGACCCTCAAGGGCTGGAGAACGGCGTTTATAGGCGATCCTGGCTTTCCTGACTCTGTGTTGGTGCGTGGCCGCCGCTTGATCTTCGCTGAACTGAAATCCGATTCAGGAAAGTCAACAGACGCCCAAGATGCCTGGATATGGGCTTTGGCCGAGGTTCCTGGCGTCGAAACGTATTTTTGGCGTCCCTCCGATTGGGATGAGATCGTAAGAATACTCAAATGAAAGGATCGACATGAACGGCACGCTTTTATTTTCAATCCACAACTTTGACGATATTCCGGTTCGGCTCTATCGGACCCGCGCCGAGGCCATGAAGGACAAGAAGAATTGGAAAGAGGCCAAGGCAAACCCGCTGGGGTCGATGGACATAACCGCATTCATCGGCTTCAAGCTGCTGGACTTCAAGAAGGGCTTGCCTGTGGGAATGGCAGATTATTTTAAGCGCAAGGGCCGAAAGAGAAGCGCGTAGGCCGGCACCTAGGCGGCACGAGCGGCCAGAAAGGACCTTGCCAACAGCGCTGAGGCGGAGTAGAAGAAGAGAAAAGAAAGTGGCCAGGGGAGTGACAAGCTCGCCCTGGCCGAAGTCAACCGCGGCATGGTAAGGACATTTTATCGGGGTTCTCCCGAAAACGTCAACCCTGCCGCACAAACATAGCTCCAAATTGAGCAAACGGTGTTCAGTCCACCGACCGCCGAGGCAATGGTCTTCAGTGACCGCTAACGAGTACAGCGACAAGGACTGATTCGGTAATCTGGCACTATGCCAGCGGAGAGGGAGCCGCACGTCCACGGCTGGAGGCCGCCGTATAAAAGGCTGGTGGGGGCGGGGTCATTGCGCTTACATGCTGTTGTGTCAGACCATGCCGCGTACCATTCCAACGAGGGAAAGGGTTGTATTATGAGAACTGTCCGTGGGTCAGGCAAAGCTTGGCCAATTTTGATCAAGATTAGCGAATGGCTGGCAAGGAAGAGGCAGGAGACAGCCAACAGTTAGGATTGCAGCCAAGCTCCGCGAGGGAACCAGGACGTTTGAGCGTAGCCATGCTACCGGAGCGTGCCAGGACGAGCGAGCGCCAAGCCAAAGCGTAGGAGCGTACCATTCGACTGGAGCGTTTAGCCACAAGAAGGGAGGGAACCAAAAACTAGGAGCGCAGCCATGTTGACAGAGCGCACCAAAACGCATGAGCTCGAAGCCATTGAACATGAGGGCACCACAGTAAGGGAGCGTAGCCGATTAGTGGGAGCGTACCAGCCATAGCTATTGAGGGGGCCAATAGGTGAGAGCGACGCAGCCAAAGTTGGCGAGAGCGCCAAGTTCCATGAGCTTAGCCAAAACGTTTGCGAGTGTCATACTGGACGAGCGCCAGCCATCAGCCGAGAGGGCACCAACTCCATTGAGCGACCCAGCCAAACCAGAGAGAGGACCATTTGACAAGAGCGAAAGGACGGACAACGTGAAGAAAGCCAAAAAACGAGAGCGCCGAGCCATCACGCAGGAGAACACCAAATCCAAAGAGCGCTCAGCCATCAATGACGAGCGTACCAATGAGGAGGAGCGCTCAGCCATAACGCATGAGGGCACCAATCAAGGAGAGCGATCAGCCATAGGGCATGAGAGTACCAGATCCTTGGAGCGAAACGGCCAGTTTGAGGCCATCGCCCGCCTCGATAAAGATCTCAAAATCGCCGCCCGGACCCTGGGTAAAGGCGCTGCCCGGTTCTTGGTAGACAGGTATTACCAAGTCCAGAACCGGCGCATCCGCGATGCCGGGCAAATCCGCTCCGCCAGGGGTGAGCCGAATCGGTTGCTGAAGTGGATGTTCGACAGTGACAGGTTCCTTGAGTCCGACATCTTGCGGGCGCTGGACGTGTTCTCCGATGAGTACCGCGTCGGCCGCTGGCTGAAGTGCTCACCACCGGACTCTTTAGTGCGCACCACTTTTCGGGGAGATGTGCCAATATCTGAACTGAAAAATGGCGACCAGGTGTTTGCGTATCATCGGAAAAAGTCGCAGATCAGTGGCAAGCGGCTCGCCTATGGGCATGCTGTCGAAGTGGCATGCCGGCCGTACTCAGGACAGATGACCTCGATTTTATGCAGTGGTAAGGAGACTCGAACAACACCAAACCATAAGTGGCCCGTGCACATTGACCCCGATCTAACATGCAACAAGTTTGTCGTTTACTTAATGAGGCGCGGCTTTGTTTTTAGAATCGGCAGGTCTAGGCTGTTAGTCCATCGTGTTGGTCACAAGCAAGGGCGGTTAGGCGTTACAGCGCGAGCGAGAATGGAAAAGGCAGACGGACTGTGGATTTTGAAAATGTTTGATGTCGAATCAGAAGCCTCGATTTACGAAAACTACGCTGCTGCGTTTTATGGCATTCCTACGGCCACATTCGAGCCGCCCAACTCCAAAAACACTTTTTTGACTCGTGAGAATTTAGCCATCCTCTGGGGCATGTTCCACCCGGCAAAATTACTTACTGCTGCCACAGCATGCTTGATCGACCACGGCAAGGATATTCGATTTCCCCTTTACTCAAAGGGGACGCAGGCAAAGCCGAATGCCAGGCATCTCCTCGATGTCCACGCCGTCAACCTGATTCCAGAAATCATGCAGTTGCCCACAATTGCTCACGGGTCGCACACTAAGTTTGCTAAATTTGAAATGGAGTCTAAATGGTACGACGGACAAGTCTATTCACTTGACGTTCAGAAACACCATACCTACATCCAAGACGGGCTCTGCACGTGCAATTCGATCACCGGCATAGGTCCCGTCATCACTGCCGGCTTGCTGGCGCACCTGGACATTACCCAAGCGCCGACTGCCGGTCACTTCTGGCGGTTTGCCGGCCTTGACCCGACCTGCAAATGGGAGAAGAAGACCAAAAGGCCGTGGAATGCCGGCCTGAAGGTTTTGGTGGCCTTCAAGGCGGGGGAAAGTTTTGTGAAGACGCAGAACAACAAGAACGATTATTACGGTCAGATATTCGTGACCCGCAAGGCGCTGGAGCACGAGCGCAACGAGCGGCTGCTATTCAATGAGCAGGCGGAGCAAGTGTTGGCTGCGAAGCGGATCGGTAAGGACACCGAGGCGTTCAAGGCTTACTCGGTCGGCAAGCTGCCGCCGGCGCATATCCATGCACGAGCCAGGCGCTACGCAGCTAAGCTGTTTCTGGCGCACGTTCACCAGGCGATGTACGCCGATTGGTATAAAGGTGCACCATCGCCATTGCCGTACATTTTCCACGTTGAGGAAGGACGGCATCGGCATCTGCTCGAACCGCCCAATTGGCCAATGCCAAAAGAGGGGAAGTCGCTGCGTGAGATGGGCGCATAGCCAGGTCCTTGGAGAGCTCCAAGAGCCCTGAGCGGGCAGCCATGACACATGAGAGCACCATGAGAAACGAGCGCTGAGCCACGCTTTGAGAGAGCACCAACTTGAGTGAGCGTAGCCAAAAAGTGGAAGAGTGCCAACAGTTAGGAGCGAGCCAGTAGGGAAGTGTGTGCCAACTCGCCAGAGCGTAGCCAGAAACATAGAGGGGACCATGAAGCCTGAGCGCAGCCATTTGGTGCGAGCGTGCCAATCGGAGAGAGCGCAGCCACGCCTAATGAGTGTACCCAACCATCGGAGCGCTCAGCCAATATGCGAGAGAGTACCACCGTGCTAGAGCGCAGCCATTATGTACGAGAGTGCCATGAAGCGTGAGCGCCCAGCCAGTCCATCAGAGAGGACCATGAAGATTGAGCTCAGCCAAATGGTATGCGAGCGCCACGATATAGGAGCGCAGCCAGGTTCTTTGAGGGCGCCATGGTACGAGCCAGGAGCGCCAGCCACAAAAGCAGAGAGCGCCAAGTAGCTTGAGCAGCCTAATGCCTTGAGAGTGCCAAACCCTGAGAGCGCTAAGCCAAGGTGTTTGCGAGTGCCATAGTCCTGGAGCGCAGCCAAACTGAACGAGAGCGCCATCTCGCCGGAGCGCAGCCATTGATTCCGAGCGTGCCAAAGCTTATGAGCGCCGAGCCAAAAAGTCGGAGAGTGCCATGCCACGCGAGCGCAGCCATGATCGAGGAGAGCGCCAATAAACGAGAGCGCAGCCAACCTCTCTGAGAGCGCCAAAGCCCGCGAGCGCGCTCACTGGCCCATCGCCTTCTTCCTTTTTTGCTGAGGGGACAGCGTGACCCTCCGGCCCATCTCGGCGGCGCGTTGCTGCTCGGCAGTGTGCGTGATGTAGGACGGCGCCGGCGTCATGCCGACAAAGCTTTGCAGGCGCTGCCCCAGCGGCGCCCCCTGCTGCTTCTGCTGCTGGAAGCCGCGTACCGAAAACGGCTCGAAAGATTTGAGCATGTGCTTTGCCGTGTCCAGGGATTGCCTGACCGCCGAGTCGTCGGGGTTGCGAATGGCGGCGCCGTAGAAGTCTTGATTGTCCAACATTTCCCCGACAGTACCCACGAACGGATGCAGCTTGGACTTCGCCATTTCCCAGGCGTTCTGCCCAACACGCATCGGCCCCTCTCCGGCGCGGTTCGTCAAATGTGCCACGTCACGCATGTAGGATGGCAGGCTAATCCGATCCGGCGTCCCGTCCGGCCGCGTTCGTCCGGTCCTGGGGAAGAAGTAATCCTTCAACTCTTGCGGCCACTGTCCGGTTGCGAGGTACTGATACATGGCGCCGTAAAAACCATGCACCAACGGCAGAGCGGCCAGGTAAGCCAGGCGTGGGGAGATTCCTTTTCCTTGCAAGACGCCTTTCACCGATCCAGGAATGTCTTTGACGCCACCACCAAGTTCGCGGACTGTTCCCAGGTTCCAGCCGACCGAGCGCACGCCGACCATCGCCAGATCCTTGACTACACGGTTCCAGAAAAGGTTATCGTAAGTGAGCTGACCCAGGCGGTTCTCGACGCTATCCCAAGCTTTCCCCAGCACTGCCCGCCGAGTGCTGGGATCGGACATCGGCCCCAGGCGTTCCATCTCCGACCGGGCCATGTCAGCGAATACCCCAAGTTTCATGCGCGGCACCATTGCCTCCATGACGGGTTTGGAGAGAGCTTCCGACAAAGCCGGCAAGGCATTATAAAGTGCGCTGCCGACTCCGCCCTTCCCCTGGCGAATGCTTTGAATGGCATCGCGGAAGCGTTGCAGGTGATCGCCTTTGTAGAAGGCATCCATTCTGGACCGGCCGCCGGCTTCCTCAAGCCACTGCACCACTTGAGCGGCCTCTGCTCCCTGCGACCCGGGAGCGTAATATTCACGCAGGACTTTCGAGCCCTGCCACAGGGCCTTGATGGGAGCCAAGGGCGCTCCAAGAAGATGACCGGCGCCTTTGAGGAAGTCACCGCGGCTGATTTCTTGCAATCCCAGCGCAGCCGCCGAGATTTGCGTGTCGATGACCGCAAAGCCGGCGTGGAAGGCGCCGAAGCCGAGCTGGAACTGGTTCATCGTGTTGCCGACTTCACGCACGACATCATAAGCCTTGTTGCCGCGCAGGCCCGGCTGAAGGTGATTGTTAATGATACGCGCTACCGGCTCGGGATAGTAATAATGCCCGCGCAGGATCAAGCCTTGCTCGGCGTTCTGGTGGACCGTATCGGCAGGATCGTTGCCGCGCACCCAGCCTTGCGGAGGCGATTGCCCCAGGCCGGCGAACTGCCGCAGGCCCGTGGCCCCGAGCTCCTGGCGCACGTCATGGGCCATGATCGACTTGTCCATCTGCTCCAAACTTTTGAGCACTAGACCCACCGGGTTCCAATCGACCGGCTGCAAACCCGCCTCGATGCCGTCGCGATAGGTCGGCAGGGTGCGCTCGCGGCGAAAGCCTTCCTTGCCTGCCATCGGCCGGCGTGAAGAGAGAATAGCGCCGATGTCCGGGCCGCCCGGCTGTTGTCCAGGTCTCTGCCACAGGTGGCTCATGTAGTTTTCGATATAGGGCTGGACCAGATCCCGGCTCTGAAGTTTGCCGGCGCGATCGTTGATTAACTCGCGCATGGTTTTGGCGAAGTCCTGGACCTCCTGGGGAAGGTTTTGTGTCTTGCCGCTTTCAAAGGCATCGGCGAAGTCAAGGAATCGCTGATTGCGCGTAGCTTCGTCAGGCGCGCCGTTGATATGGCGGTCGAAATATCTCTGCCCGGCCTTGAGAGTTTCCTGAGCGATTTCCTTCTGGCGGGCGAGCACGGCTAGGTTCTCGCGCATGACCCCGGCGCCCTTGACCGCCTGTTCTCCGCGCGTGGCCGGAGCAAAAGCAACTTTCAGGCTATCGCCGACCTCGCCGCCTTCCTTGGCAAGCTTGTCCTTGGCATCGCTAAACTTGTCGCTGAACCACTTACCAACGGCCTTGATGTTCAGGCTGCCTTCTTGCCCCTTGGCGAAATCCCAGAGCGCGAGTCCTAACTTGTTACCTCCGGCCTGACCGCCTGGGGCTGGGGCACCTTGATCCCCGGCTGCTGGAGCGGCCTGGGTCCCACCAGTTTCGGGAAGCCCGGCACCTTCCGGGGTACCGGGTTGTGTAGCTCCCGGACCCTGAGCAGCAGACCGAGTTGATTCTTCCGCGCTCTGTAAATTCTGCTCAATCCCACGTCGAATGGATGCCGGCTCGTGACCGAGACGTTGCCCAACGCTGCTGGACTGCCGTATGGCATTCTTGACCTCCTCGCTGTGCGGTAAATCTTCGGGATGCTGTAGCCAGTGGTCGAACAATGAACCGGCTTCCTTGCGAAGTTTGCCGAGTTCGGGCAATTCCTTGTCGATCATCTCTCTGGCGTCCATGCCGCGTGAACGGGCCATGCTTTCCAGCTTAATGAGCACGTCGCCGGCCCTGGCCAGGTTTGCTTCAGACGGCTCACGTAGGGCCTCGCCGAGAGTTTTCAGGTAAGCGTCGGCGTGGAGACGGACGACACGTTGCCGCCAGTCCGAAGCCGAAAGCGGCTGATCGGCCGGCGTCTTGGTGATGGGGTCTTTCTGATCGAGTTCGGCCAGGCGCTCGCGCACGGCCTTGGCTTGATTGCCAGCTCGGGTGAATTGAGCTTCGACCTGCCCCAACGTCGGTTTGCCAGGCTTGGGTTCCTGAGCGGGCTGGGCGATGGGTTTGCCGGCGACTCCGGCCTGAGCGGCGCGGAGACGGGCGATCTTCTCGCCGCCTTCCTTCTCCGGCTCTTCGTTACGCTTGAGCCAGTCGTCCCAGAGGGGAGAGAGTTTGACCGAGCCTTCTTCGCCGCCGAAGAAGTTATGGAGAGCGCTCGTCAGGCGCCCGCTGAGTCTTGGGGCTCCTGGTCCTGGCTCGGTTCGGAAGGAGACGCCTGGCGCAACCTCAGTCGGCGCGGCACCTGGGGAGGATTCGCCTGGCCCCGGTTCCCGAGCGCTGCCTTCCGCCTGTTCTCGTGCCTCTTCTGCCGCCGCCTCGCGAGCAACTTCTGCTTCCACGCTTCGAGCATGTTTCTCAGCGGCGGCGGGAGCAAGTCCCGCTCGTTGAATCGCCGATTTGACGCCATTGCGTTCCTCCGGGTTAAACTCACCGGCCAACTGCTCGCCGGCCTTCTGATAGGCCTGGGCTAATGTCAGCGGCCTCTCCATGCCGCCGCGCAACAGATCATGCAAAACGTCGGACGGCTCCTGGCCAGGCTGGCGGAGTAGGTCGGGCCGATCTTCAGCCAACTTGCCGGCTACCTCGTCCAGACCGGGCACCTTGGAGGCGTCTTCATACTGCCGCCGATAGTTTGCGGGCTGTACGTCATGCTCTTTGAGCGCCCGCCATGCGTCGCGCCGGACTGCGTTCTTGTCGGCGACACTCTCATTGTGGACCTTGAGGATGTCATTGGCACGCGCCTGCTGCCTGGCTTCGGGGGAGATTCGGGCTTCCGCCAGGGCCGCGTTACGCGACCAGATCGCCTTGCCGCCCGGCGACAGGTCTTTGGACGGCACCAGCCGGCCGCTCATATCGTGGCCTGGCTGGCTGGCCTCCTCGTGCATGAAGTCGTACATCGCATCCACGAGGCCGCGGCGCAGCGGGGCTTTTTCCTTGCCCTGGAATTCCTTTTGTATCCTGGCATCGGTGGCGGAGATTGTTTGTTTGGTCGGGTCTTCACTCTTGTCGAACTTGACGCTGCCGACCTCGTTTCCCTGTGGATCATGCACATGAATCTTAGCATACGGTTCACCCGACAGAGAGCCTTTTCCAGCCTCGCCGGAAACGGTGTAAACCTTGCCGTCTTTGCCCACAACCTCTGTCCGACCGCCCTCTCCTTGGCGGAATTTAGTGCCTGTATGCGACCATTCCTGAATAGGGACTTCTGGAGCCTTTTCGGCTTCGGAGGGCTCCTGGAGCGTTTTAGGCGTTTCCTTGGCCTCTGCCACTTTGACAGGGCGTCCGTAGACGGTTGTTTCCTTGCCGCCTTCTTGCCCTTCCACGACCGGATGCGTGTACTCCGGGGCGGGCGGTTCTCGGCCCCTTAGCACCTCCGTTTTGGCCTGGTCGTAGGATCGGCCCTTCCGCAACAGATCGGCGAACTTGATCCCTTCCGTGGCCGTGAAAGGAGCCTCGCCGTTTCGTTGTTGCAGGGTGTCATGGGCGGTCTTGGAGACCCAGGCGTTCGCCAATTCGGGAGCACTATGGGCGCCTTTCATGAACAACTCGAACAGCCCTATGGCGCCGCCTTCCTGGATGATTTGCTGGATGGCCCGTTGTTTCTCTTCGGGGGTTTTCGCGGCAAGCAGCGTTGCTAGAGGCCCGGCATGCCCGCTGGCGCCCAGCGCGTAGTTGGAGTCGCTGGAAATCTCGCTGGCTGAGAGCATCTTTAAAGCGCCGGCGATGGCATCTCCGGCCTTGGCCATCACTCCGGGCGGAAGTCTGCTGGCGCCGCCCATGCCGCCCATGACTGTGAACAGATAATTGCTGATCGCCTCGCCCGCTTGCTCCTTGCCGATTTGTGAAAGCGGTTTGTCGTCGGCCAGGCCCATCGCCACGTTGATAGGCAGCATGGCTGCGGTAAAGCGTGTCGCCGTCCCGAGTCCGCCCATCAGCGTTGCAGCTTTGGCTGGGTCCGCGCCGGCAAAAGCGCTGAACTCCATCGACGCTGTACCGAAACGAGCGGCGCCACGAAGGAGCTTGCTGAGCGTACCGCGCTGTTCTTCTGCCGACTGCCGCGCCATGGCCGCCGCTACGAGACGGTAATCGCCGATGTCGCCTTCGCCCTTGGCGATGCGGTCGTAACTGTCCTTGGCAATGTGCTCCATGCCGAAGGTGAAGCCCCGGCCGGCGAAAGGCACGTTCTCCATTCCGCCCGTGAGCAAGTCCATCGCGGTCCCGAGGCCCGGATGCGTGCGGGCCATTGCTGACAGCGAGTATTGCCGCGCCGCCAGCTCCGCTTTCTTCTCGAAGGCATCGCCGAAGACTTGCAAATCCGCGGCGCTGACGCCGGCTTGGCCCAGAGCTTCCTCGTAAGCCTTGCGGGCTTTGTGCGCGTAACTCTTGATCGACTCGTCGCCGTTGAAGTTGCGCGGCAGCTCCCCGGTCTGGGGATCGCGGTACTGACCCTGAGTTGGATCGGGCAGATCGGGATGCCGGGACATGAAGCCCGGATCGAGGAGGTACTGACTCAAGCCCTGGCCCAGCTCGCCGAGTTTTGCCTGATCTGGCTCGGTGAGGTCGCCACGTTGATAGCCCGCCAAGTTGGATATAGGTGGAGGGAAATCTTGTTGGCGGTAGACTCCGCGCTGGTAGCCGGCAGCTTGGAGGGACTCGGCCGACGAATCCACCCCGAGCCTGGAGAAGGCGTCGAGAGAGGCCGGATCGTATACTTGCGGGACTGTGGGATCGAGAACCGGATCGTCAGCCACCCAACCAAATCGTTTCTACCTGCTCTTACTCTTCGCCTTCTTGTCCTTGCGGCGCTTGCTCGCCTTGCTGTCCTTCGGGGCTGGATGGCAATGGCTGGAGCAACTGATCGCCGACCATTTCGGGCATGTGCTTCTTCATGGCCTCGTGGATTGCCTTCCTCGAATCTTCCGAGATTGGAGCTCGGCCAGGTGGCGCAGCAACCGGCGCGGCCGGCGGGGGAGTCTGGGGCGCTGAGCCAGGAACCGCGCCAGGCCCCTGCGTCGCCCAGAAGTCGGCTTCGTCTTTCTGGCCTTGCGGGCTGTTGGCATAGTTCCGCTTCGTCAACTCGCGCAATTCGTTCTCATCGACCGGAAGTTCATTGCCTTGCTCGTCATGCTTTTTGACCTTGCTCAGTGTGGCTAGCGCTGCCTGGCCAGCTTGATGCCAGGCCGTCTGCCGGTGCTTCCGCTCGGCAAGCTCTTGCTGCGCGATCGCCTTGGCGCGGGCGACGTCGGAATCGGCCTGAGCCTGGCTGAGGTCATGGAACTTGCCCTGATCGTCGCTAAAGACGGTGTGCTTGCGCCCGCCCACGTTGATTTCGGACATGGCAAATGGTAAGCCCTTGGCACGGGCTTCGGCGTTGCCTTGGCGGATGCCTTCAAGTTGCGCGGCTTGCTCATGGACCATCTTGGCTTGTTCTTGTTTCATCTGCGCTGTGGCGGCCTGTTGCTTTTGCATGAGCGGGTTCAAGCCGGTCTGGATTTGCAGCTTGTACTGCTGTCCCTCTTGAGGAGTGATAGAGCCGTCGAACATGGCGCGGTCGACGGCAGCCAGACCGGCTTGCAGGCGGGCCATGTGAATTCGCTCGGCCGCGTTTAGTGGCTGGGCTTGTTGCTGTTGCCCGCCCCCGCCGATCCCCTGCGCCGCCGGCCCGCGTTGGCTGAAATTCTGCTGGAAGGTTGCTGGTCCAGGATGATGACCGCCGCCTCCGCCGCCGCGAGGCCCGAACAGGCGCTCGTACATGGAGGCGAGCGTGGGAAGGTCGCGCGAGTATTGCTGGGCAGCGCCGGCACCTGCCGTGAAACCTGGGGCTAAAGGCGAGGGCTGTTGGAAACTGATCGGCATGCTTCACCTCACGACAGATTAATCTGCTTCCATACCGCTGCATTTTGCGTGTTGCTCACGCAGATGTAAAGAGTGGTTGAGAGCGTGTTCAGCCACAACGCGCCCGGAATCGCTCCCACGGATATGTCATCCGTCGCCAGCGGCGCTCGCGTCATGCTGATGGCCGGCGAGCGTAAGGTCCACGCCTGCGCCGCGGTCTGCTGGAGTATGCCCTGACTGATAAGCGAGTTGAGCATCGAGGTCAGGTTCTCGGTGAGCCGGCTCAAGCGGCGTGTGTCGGCAGTATCGGGGACGCGCGGAAAGAAGGGACGGGCCAGGCCCCGGCCAGGTCCAAGCGGCAATGGCAGAGCGGGCGGGTTGCGAGGGCCGAACAGGTTTTGCTCGGCCTGGGTGCCAGGCAAAAGTTGCAGCCAGGGAGCGCCGCGCAGGGGAGGGCCGCTGTGGATCTCCGGCAGGAGCGGCCCTTGAGTCAGCGCCGGAATCTGGAGCACGTCGGTTCGGGCAAAAGGTAAGCCCTGAAGCCAGGGAGCGCCGAACATGGCTGGGCCGTGGCGGAATTCGGGGACCGGAGGACTGGTTACGACTACCGTGCTGTTCTGCTGAATGCCCGGTGAGGGAATAAGGTCCGAGGTGTAGCGAAGGTTCTCCGTGAGGGCTGGGCCGGCAATATCGGTGACCACCACCTGGAAGGTGTCCACCTCGCCGTTGGCCGGCCAACTTGCAACAGACCAGCGCACGTTTCCTGTGCTGCCGACAACCGGAAAACTTGGACTGAAGGTTGTTGCCCCGGAAAGCTGCGCGGCGGAAACGAAGGCCCGACTCGAATTTGCCCCAAACTGAAACAGGACCGTTGTGTCTGCGGCATCGCCGCCTACCGATGAGAGAGTCAGCGTGTACGTGACGTTGTAGCCGCACTGGACGATGGTTTTGTCCGGGACAATAGAGACCGAATAGGCCATTGCTATGGCACCGTTACGGGCACGGAAACAGCCTGTACTCCGGGAGAAGGAACGTTGTCCGACGTGTAACGAACTTTGTTCGTGACCTGGGGAGAAGCGTGATGCGTCACGAAGAGAACGAGCGTGAACGTGGCCGTCGAGCCAGCCGGCAAGCTCGCTGCTGTCCACTGCACCGTGCCGCCCGTGCCCACGCCGGGATTGGTCTGCGCAAATTGCGTGGCGTCGTTGGGGTCTTGAGACGCCGAGGTGTAAACGCAACCCGTGGGGATCTGGTCGCTCAGCAACACCCCGCTATCACCAGCGCTGGGATCGGCTGTGAGCCTGATGGTCCAGGTCACGTTTTGGCCTGGCGTTCCCAGACTCGTTACGTTCGGCGTCTTCGTGAGCGTAATTCCCATTCTGACTCTCCTT